>SWCG01000831.1_pt1 | contig 33379 bp, 29 predicted proteins | sample 4690071 | NCBI WGS metagenome assembly SWCG01 (sample SAMN10267281, study PRJNA491770) | bioreactor metagenome | isolation source: DHS bioreactor inoculated with subseafloor sediment | place: Japan: off Shimokita Peninsula | collected 2012-10 | reverse complement strand
TTATGTTGATAAAATTAGGTCAAGTTAGTGTTGGATTTCAAATATTTATATTAACTTATATTTTCTTGTCCACATCTTCCAGAACTCCAAAAATAAAACCTGAGGATAACTATGTGGATAAGTTATTTCGCTTGAATCCATTCAAAACGCTTGGATTCAGGCTGAGTTATTTATCTTATGCACATTTTATCCACAGTCGACTTAGTTATCAAGCATATTTTCTGTACTTTCATGAAAGTATCGCAAAAGTCCTATATAAACACTCCAAGCAACTTTTTCTTGATACTTATCTTCTTGTAATGCCTTTTCTTCATTAGGATTAGACAAAAACCCACATTCCACAAAAACAGTGGGAATACTAGCATGCTTTAAAAGATATACATCGTTTTTACTTTTAGCTACTCTATTATTACCATTATCTAAAACCTTAATAAGTTCCTCTTGTATAAGCTCAGCAGCTACTTTACTTCCTTTGCTATTTGGAGGATAGAAAGTTTGGGCTCCATAATATTGGGTTTGAGGAAAACTGTTAAGATGTATACTAATAAAAATATCTGCCTCACTGCTATCTACCAATTCCCTCCTATTTCTTAAATCCTCATTTTTTTTATTTCTTATAGTTCCTGTTTCAGAATATAAACCAATATCTTCATCTCTAGTGAGGATAACTATTGCTCCTGCTTGTTCAAGTAGAGATCTAACTTTTAAAGCAATTTTTAAGTTTATATTGCTTTCCTTAACTCCACCCCTACTAACCGCTCCCCCATCAATTCCTCCATGCCCTGCATCAAGTACAATAACTTTATTTAAAGTTACCCTTTGAGAAGTAGTTTTTACTTCATTAAAATTAGTTATAAACATTAATACTATAACTATTAATGTAGCTATAACTATTAATCCTCGTTTTTTTTTTAATACAAAACTCCTCATGTTCTTATCCTCACTCCCCTGGTGTGTTTCTTATTTAATCCTATTCATCAAGTAAAATTATATGAAAAAAATAAATCTATAAAATAAAAAAGATGAACTCATGAACGAATCCACCTTATTAACTACTAATATACTCTTTCCAATCTCTATTTAATTGATTTATATCTATTCCAAGTCCTTTTGGTAAGACTAATCGGAACCTTTTCTGGGACTTTTGATCTACTTCCGAGCCAGTACCAGCTAGGTAAGGAAACTTTCCTAGTAATGTAACTAATCTCCTAACTCTCTCTGCACCATATGTATCAACCATATACTTAACAATAAGCCCTGCACTATCATAATATTGTGAGATAAGTTTATTATCAGTTAATCTTTCTAAATTAGTTGACTCTAATCCTAAAATATCTAATGGTGTTTCTCCATATACTTTCAAATACTGCTCTCTAGACTTTACTTGATTTATTTCATTATAAAAGTTTGAGAAATACACAGCCAACCCTTCAGTAAACCAATAGGGCATATTATTATTGGATTCTTTTATTGTCAGCTTGTGCATAAGCTCATGTTCTAAAACTCTTTGATAACTTTGCTTATTACTATACTTACTGGTTTTTATAGACTCTGGATATTCATACCAGCCTGCAAATTGCCAAGGAAAAGAAAGCTTTACTGACTGTCTTAACATCTCTAGGTTTTCATATATTTTTATAGTGGTCTTTTCATCTATCTCTGATCCATAACGATTTTCAACATTCCTTTGAGCCACTTCACATATAACTTTTATCATGTCTGCATAATCCTTGGACTCTTTAAAATACTTAATAGTAAAGTTTTCTGTATTCATGTTCTTAAAGCTTAAATCATTGTCTTTCCAACTCCCATCTTCTTTTTTTACTATCAATGGGAATTCTAGTTCATAATTTTCACCCTGATATTTATATCTCTGAACTAATATGATCTTAATCTTTTTAAAGCCAACTAATCTCATCTTTTTTACTTCTAAACTATACTCTTCTATATCATTATTTGATAAATCCCGAAACCAACTTTCCTTTTCTGCTCTATACTCGGGATTACTTTGAGAAATATTTGATATATATTCATTAATATTTTCTTCATTAACAAGCTTTTCTTGAAGTGATAAGAAGGATTCTACTTCTTTCTCTAAATATTGAATATACATTATAGATATTCCTAAAAGAATTGATATTATAATAATTATTAGACCTTTATTAATTTTTTTCATAATAACCCCTTTTTCAAAAATTCAATACACTAACAGGATTATTCATTTATTTTTGAATTATTACTTATTCTTCAACCTTTATATAACCTTTAGTCACTAGCTTTTTTACATGATCATCAACTTTTTCTTTAATATTTATACCATAAGTTTCCTCTAACACAAACATCATTGAAATAGCTACTTGTGCCACGTCTAGCAGTTCTTTACTAATCCTTTCAACAATTTCTTTATCTTCTAAATCTACCTCTTCACCATTTAACCCTCTGAATTTTCCAATCACTTGAGCAAGCTCTCCTGCTTCTTCCATCAATTTTAAACATGTAGATTCTAAACCAGGTTTAAGATTATTCAGTTTAGGAAGACTTATTTGTTTAAATTCTGTATATCCACTCATATATACTCTCCTCTATATTTATTTATATCAATTGTACCTTATAACATATAAAAAACAAATATAATATGGTGAGAAAAGAGATAATATTATTGATGCAAGAGTACCCTTTTTATAAATTCATCCTGACAAAACAAATTCAAAGACTAGGCGATTACCTAGTCTAAGCTTTTTCATAATAATACTTATTGTAATATTTGGTTTAGATAGTATCTTGGAGTCCCATAATATATAGTAGTACTAAATTGAGGATAAGCTGATTCATAATAAATATATATTGGGGCATCCAAAAAAACAGGATAGTTAATATAAAACTGCCTATCTCCATAAAGCATACCACTTATAGCTGTATCCATTTCCCTCTGGAAAATATTAAATCTAATAGATGATTGGAACTCTCCAAACTCACCTCCACTAACATAGGCTTTACCAAATAAAACATATTGGCCTTGTGCATTTCTCTGCCACTCTGCAATTACTTCATCTCGCATTTTCATATTAATTGAGTCATAATCATAGACATATCCCAGACTCAAAAAAAGTTCACCCGTTATATCAGAATGGGTTAAAGTATATTTTCTTCCTATAACTGGATTAGAAGCATTTGCAGGTGGAATATATTTCAATGATAATTTTTCAACATTAAAATCAGACATTATATTCACCCCCTATTTATAACTCCTTAATATCAATATATGAATCTAAACTAGGTGGGTGATTTATGCTGTTTAATAAGATCATTCTAACCTTTTAGCTGCAAAGTTTAAAAAATACTAATAAGATATACTTCCAATCTTTACTGAGCCTACCGATATTCAAATATAAATTCATCCCTATAGTATTTTTATGATGCACTAATTACTTTACAAGAACTCCTCTTTTGTTAATTGTTCTTACCACTTCATTACCATAAAAAACCAAACACCTCAGTCTTTGTATTTTCAATGGCTGAGGTGTTTACTGTTGTCTTAGTTTAGTTGTGTTAATACACATTATGCGAAGGTCCCCCTTAAAAAAATTTTATATAAATTTATCATATTCAATTTTTCTAGCTTCAGTATAGAGTCGTGTATAAATTTGTGTATTCTGAATTAGATCATGACCTAGTAAATCTTGAATACATGCAAGTGGCATACCCCTCTGTGCTAGGTGTGCTACCATCGTATGTCTTAGCAATAAGCAGCACAGGCTTGAATTATTCCCTTATTCACACCCCTATTACATTTCTTATATAGGTTGCTTTCTTGCTATCACCTGCTATTATTTCTAATATCATATATGGTAGCAAATTGGATTTATCTGCTACTACCTTTTTTAGGTATTGCCTCTAATTACATGGTAATTTGTTCCTACACGAAGGATACCTTGTTTTCTTGTCACAAGTATCATACCATCAATAATAAAGGAATATTTCAAGCCTGACCCCTTTGCTGCCTTTGCTGTGTTGATTTAATGTTACTAAGATTTATAGGCATATGAGAACCTCCATAGTCGTTAATACTATTAATATTCGACGTTAAATGGAGAACTCCTTTTTGCGCTAAAAAAAATATTAGATTTTTATTTAGACTTCAGCGGAATGTAAGAAAAAATAAAAAACATTACTCACTTTTTGGACAAACATCAAAGCCTGTAAACCCTTTATTTTAAGGGTTCTACAGGCTTTGATATTCATCAAGTGTCAAAGACAGGATTATAACAAGTATATTTTATGCTAATTTGATTTCAATATTATCATTAGGAGTCTAAGTCGAAGTCTGAATAATATGGTCAGGCACATCTGACTTATATACACAAATTAGTGCATATGCTAAAAACTATCCCTAAAAAATTTAAGATGATTTACTAGAGATAAATTTTCTGATTTTGATATTCAACTATCCTATTTTAAATAAAGTACATCCTTGTTCTTTGAATTCTTCAATCTTAACAAATAAGTCTTCTTTATCGCACCCAAGATAATCTGCTAAGCAAGTTATACACATTGCTTTTTTTGTATTACGCCCAAGTAGCTTTTTATTAAGTGCAATGCTGTTCTTGCTTAGAATCTTTTCACAATACATACAACTAATTTTATTCATTTTTTTGCTCCCCCACAGTAATATTAGGTATATCTTTACCTAAGAACTCAGCATCAATAATACCTAGTTGGGTTTTAATAATTCTACGCATTTCCTTTGCCGGCTCCAAACAATACTTTATAAATTCATCTTTATTTATATCTTTAGTTGCACGCACATTTGGAAATATTAGTTTTAAATAGGCTGTACAAATACGTTTAATTGCCTCTGTGTCTCTTGTATCCGAGTTTTTAGGCATAACAAGTATTTCATCAACTATTGCACGATATATTAGTTCCGACCTTAACATATGAAGTATTTCTGTAAAATACTCTACATTAAGTGCCCATCCATTAACCTTTAGACTTTCTTTCATTCTTGGTATATCCCAGCCTTTAATAAATCCATGAAACCTATCAATAAGTGCTGACTCATGGAAAATATCTGGTAAGTTAGAAAACATATTTACATTAACATTCATTCGACTGATATCAATATTCCCAAGTAAAACAAGTCCTGAATCTCCTACCCCTCGATAATCTCCAACCCTAAACTCACCACTTTCAAGATATCCTTTTAATGCCCCCTGCATTTCATTTTTATCAGTAAAAACTATACTTTGAATTTCATCAAATGCAACATAGTCATAATGTGCTGCAAGACCTGTATTACGTTTACTAATATCATAGAACATCTTCGCTCTTGAAATGCTACCACCACTAACTAGCCACCCATATTTACTAAGCTGAGAAAATAAATACGATTTTCCGGTTCCTTTGGGAGCAAGCTCAATCAAATTTACCCTTTTTTCTACAAAGGGTAGTAAACGACTAAGCATCGTTAGCTTCTGTGTTATACTTGTATATCCAGTCGGGTTATAATCTATGGCACTCAAAATAACATCTATCCATTCTTCTGTGGTAAAATAATTTCTTGCATCTACATAATAATCCAAATCTATATTATATGGACAAAAAGGCTGAAACCCAATAAGTTTAATAACATTTTTAGTTCCTAGTCTTTGCTTATTTCCACTTTGAATGTAGTCATCACAGATTAGCTCAACTATCCCCCATACTTCGTTAGGGGACAATAAATAATCTTTATTTGCTTCTACAACATCCCAATCAGCAATAGCTTCACCCTTCTTTTGTGGTACACCAAAATCTGGTAAACTGAAATATGCAGTTCTTGTTGAGATATCAATATCGATTTTTACCTTAGCAAGGAATTTTACCGTTTGAAAATTCCTAGTCATCTCAAACTTCAAGTGTTCCCATTGCTCTTTTTTAGGGATAACTTTTTTAACATATGAAGATACTTCTTCTTTAACAATTATTCCTTGATCATCTGAAAAACGCATAACAAGCCAATCTCTCATAAATGAAGGTAAGCTAAGTGCTGAAAAGAACTTACCACTATCAGATGACTTATATACAAGCATGTCTGAAAAATATTTCTTAAGTTTATCTTGCATTATGGTCCTCCTATATATCAAAGTTTGATGATATTCCTTTTATAACCTTATATTTTATGCTTCCTATTATTTCACCAGAAACAATTTTAGCAGTATAGTTATCATTCCTATTAACATTTGGTTCAAATGAATAGATACCATTGCTATAAGTACATTTGTGTCTATTGTTATTAACAACTGCAAAAACATCTTTCAATTCTTTACTAAGCTTAAACTGTACTTTTATTTTTCTATCTGCAGTTAATTTTATTTCCTTTGTTAATAAAATAATCACTACATTCAAGTGCTCTGATCTAGTTTCAATGTTAGATTTTTTTATAGAAATAATCGGTACGAGAATTTCCTCTAGTAAAGCACCTCCATGAGTCTCACATACTGGGGCTCCCTGACTAGCAAATCTGCTATAATCACCCCAAGTCCAGCAACCATTCTTTTCAATGCAGGTTTCATACACTGAGTAATCTCTAGTATTATCGATACAGTATCTACCATACTTGTATATATCAGCTGATTCAGAAGCTCTAATAGTATCTCCTTTTGCTAGGACTGCTAATCTACTCGATCCGTGGTCAGTCGCTATAATTACTTTATCATAGTCTTCCAATAACGCTACTGCAGCATCTGCAATTTTATTTATTATTTCTAGCTCTCTAATTATGTTGTCTGGATAATTAATATTTTTATGCTTTAGTTCATCAAGCTCATAAGTCTTTTCACTTTTCTTATTTATTAGGAAATCATTATTTTTAGCTGTAGTTGAAGGAATATTACAGTAACCTATTTCTACATCACAAATTACTTTGTTTCTTTCGATCTTTTCAATGAGTAATTTCAGATACTCTACGCCTAACGCATCAACATAAAAAATGATATTATTATTTTCATTATAAGTCTGATTTACAAGTACATTTCTAGCATTGAGATGCCACCATGATTGCTCTTTTGCAATTTTTTCAACCTTTTCAGTAAAGTAGTCAAAACTTTTGTTCTTTACTTTTTGTAATTTGTATTGTTCAAAATATGTATCAAATTGAACTGAACCTAAACTAAACGAGGACAGATAAAAAAACAAATCTGGGTATACAATGCTCAATACTTGTTGTGCTTTCTCATCAATATCTGTGTCTTGTAAAATGTCAAACATATTACTCTTTTCTTTATCTGTAATATCTGTTAAACATTTAAGCTTATCTAGTCCGTCCAAGTTCTTAATGCAGTCCCAGAAATTATTCGTGGCTTTTAACCCCATTTTTTCAATCAAACTTTTTCTTTCAAAATATAATTCTTTATAGTTACTTCTGTCAATAATACTTATTACTGAATTAAAAATCTTATTTTCCAAATCATTGACAGTTTTGCTATTTTCTATAGTTATTTTTAAGTAACCGCTTAATATACTTTTTTTCGCCCATAACCAAGAACCCCATTTTTCAAAATCATTTCTTGTGGTCCAATTATCAAATATTTTTATATCAAATTTAGGCGCTGAAAGAATATTCATAAGAGCTAGTTCTAAATTATTAAAATCATTAAGGTACAAGGAAAGCTGCATCCATTGACTATCTGTTCCCCATTCTCTTTTTATAGTATCATTTAGTGTATATTGATGTTTTATAACATCAAATGGACTAATAATAACCTTTACGTCATCAGCAAATACAATATCTGCATAATGAATTGCGTTCTGGGTGTGCAAGATAATGGGTTTATCAGGATTTTGCTCCCAATACGTTAAATATTTTTTATACCCTTTTATTTCATTGCCTGCAATCTTAACTTTTAATGTATCTTGCACTATCATTAGAGAATAGTCGCAATCAGACTCAGTTTCTAAAAATAAAATTGACTTCTGAAACCTTCTATCACTCGTCAAATTTCTTAGTATGCTTTTCATTCTATAAATGGGGATATAAATCTTAAGATTATTGTTAATATTATTTTTGTATTCCAACTTTAGAATTTCTTCAAGTGTTTTATTTGTTAATGAATTATTAACTCTCAAATGCTCGGATAATGGTGTTACAAGTGTGTTTTTTCCTGCTTTTTTCAACTTGCTTTTAAGCCTACTTATATTGGGAGTTGTATCTTCTTCTTCGCAAAAGTCTGAGAGTTTAATAAAATCAGAACAAATATTAGTTAAGTAAGCTTTTAATTTTATCCACATATCCATTGTTTCAATATTAATATATCTGACACATGATATGTCATTTGATTTCACATCATAATTAATAAATTTCTTTATTTCCTCAAAGCTTGTAAATTGCACTAACTCACCCCCTTTACTTATTAGCCTTTAAGAATATCTATGCCTATTAAAGGCTTATCTTCTATCCATTTTTCAAGGATTCTTTTTGCACTTTCAGGTGATAATTCATTTATTTTAGACTTAGCTTTTTCCCTATATTCTCTCTCATATTTTTCATTTGCAAATTGTTCAATTGCTGATTCTATAACTGCTTTTTTTGCGAACCATTCATAAGCATTATCACCGAATCTTTGTGTAATAATCTTCTTTAATTCTGTCACATCTTCAATTATAGGTGTGTATACACCTGCAAAGTAAGACCTGAACGTTTCATTGCATTTTTCTTCGTCTAATAAAATGTTCAATTTCCCGCTTTCCACATATGTTAGTGCCTCATCAACCTCAAGTTCGGATTTTGCTTGTCTTGTTTTATTGATTAATTCAAATGTTTCTTGAGCTTTTATAATATCATTTTTAAATAAACAGAGAACCGGGATTCTCTTTTCTTTTGACCATGTAACAGGGGTGCTAGTTCCAGTGATTTCCTTCCACTTTCTTTGCAGTTGATTTATCTTTTTATTTTTTCTGTATTTTTCTAGCTCCTGATTAATCAGCTGAGTATACATATCTGATTTCATAAAGAAAGCATTTGCTTCTAGCCTGTTGTAAACATGCTCAAGCTCATCTACTGTTAAGGCATTACCTAATTTTGTCTGCATTATGTTTGTAAAAATACTAAATTGTCTGTCAAAAAAATTATTGAAAATTTCAGCCTTTAAGTTTATTTCTTTTATTGCATTAGCTCTACTAGGAATACTTCTATTCTTAATTGACACTAAGCAATTAAGAATACTTTCAAGCTCTGGTTGAATTTCAACAATCATTGCCTGAGGCAACTTTATAATTGATAATTTATTTGTAATTGCTAATGATGCATCAATCAATGTATTCTTTCTCTCGCTTATTACATTATTAATTGCATCTATGAGTTGATATTCTTCAAATACATTTTCAATTTGTCTATCAATATCATTCTTTTTCCAAATGTATGAAGCATCTCGAGTTATTTTGTTGTTAAGTACAAGAATATAATCTTCACTTTTTATGCCAAGTCTTTTTGCCAAAGAAATAAGCTCTGGTTTATATCTACCAATATAAAATTTCATTCCTTGCTTCATATTTTGAACTTGCATAATTTGTTCTAAATATTTACCTAATCCGGCTTCCCTCTTGTATAAAAAATATAAATCTTCTGCAATATTAGTTTCATTTCTTCCAGCCATTTTCTCTGTTGAAATAAATTCGCAGAATAGGGTAACTGCTTTTACAGCAGGATCTTTAATGTCTTTTTCTTCAGTTTCTTCAATGTAATTTACAAGCGACCAAAGGGGATATCCATTATTTGAAAGGAATACTTTTATGTTTTTAGCAATATCAGCTATGGAATTTTGCTTGTCTGCCGCAACTTTGAATATTGAACCAGTTATTTTGCAAAACTCAACATGTTCTGGTGTTTGTTTCACTAAATATTGACCCTTTACTTTTTGATTATCTTTTACAGCTCCAAAAATCAAGTCGCTTAAGTCACTATAATTTAGATTCACTGTGTTTATCCCGTCAGATTTATAGTAGACATTGTCTGCATATTCTTTAAGTAGAAATCCTAGTAAAAAAGTTGATCCTGCACAAGAAAGTAATCCAAAGGGTCTTTTCTCTAATTGATTCCAGATATCTGTAATTGCTACCATACTTTTCTTTTCAAATCCATTTTTAATAGTTTCTTCAATAGCTATTTTCATTTTTGAAACAGGATGTGATGAATTGCTGCTTGAATAATCTAGAACGTTCCAAATATGATCTTTTATAAGTTTTGCTGAAATTGAGTTAAGCCAACTATAATTCCCTGGTACAGGAGCTTTACTCATCCCCATGGCAGCTACTGATTCTTTAAACCCTTGCGGCTCAAAAATCTTATCATTAATAGAAATTGTTTCAAGCCCCCAACAGAATATTCCTAAATTAATTTCTTTCAGCTTAGCCCTTAAGCTAGCTCCACCTTGACACTGTGCAGTAACATTTTTTGCACTGTATACTGTTAAACTTGTTACATCCAATTTTGCTTTCCATTCATCTATTAAAAGTTTTGCATTCTTTTTACAAAGGTTACTCCTATTAGTGTCTTCACTAAGAAAATATCTTTCTTCAGCTTTGAGATTAATAAGATTTTCATATGTTGTATTAGTAAATAATTGATTAGAAAAGTCAACAATAACAACTTCTCTCTTAAACTCTCCATAAATCTTATCAATTACTGTATTTACTTTTGCTTGATCTTCTTCATTTTTCGCGAATAGAAAAAATAAGGGAATTTTATTTTCCTTTAGTTGTGCCAATCGTATAACGGTATTCTTATAGTCATTTGGTGTTATGGACTCAATTATATACCTATGCTTCAGGAAATTGTTTGGTGCAAATCTTTCATATATACCATATTCCGAACTAGCAATAAGTTTTTCAAACGAGATTGTCTTCTCAATGTATTCTCTGATACTATCAAATCTATCCTTATTAATCCTTCTAGATTGAGTGACATATAAAACCTCATTGCCTTCTTTCATCTCACCAAAGACACCTTTTTGACAAAATTCAGTCATTATTTGATGTATACTACTACTAATAGGCGTACCTATAAAACACGCAGATATGTTTGCTAAAGTTGGCCTAAGCAAACTAGATAGTCCTCTTGAGCGCCCCCCTCCGGTCTTCTGCTGCATGGCTGTAAGTAGAAGTGCTACTTTAAGTACCTTTTTTTTATCTTCTATTCCACCACATTGATTCTCAAAAGTACTATAGTGACTGATAATTCCCTTAGATGCTTCGTCAAGATCTACATTTTCAAGAGTGAAGAAATAATCCCATATATAATTTGCAGTTAAATAGTTCCACTTATTTAATTCATTCGAGTGATTTTCAATAAACCATTTGAAATTAGTTTTTATATTTCCTGCCTCTTCTGCATCTCCACTTAAAAAAGAAAACATTGTTCTCTGATTAGAACTAATTGAAGCTGAAATAACTTTTAATAAGTATGCAGCATAAGGATGAAGTGGTAAAAGCCTTTTTAATTCGCTTTCTTTAATGTCGTCTGCATATTTAAGTATAGTATCCTTAGTACTTCTTTCTACTCTTTGCCATAGATCTACCTCTTCATTATTCCACTCATTTTCTAAGCCCTGAATATACTTAATTGCCTGTCCCATTAACATAAAAGCTGTTGTATCTGCCATTTCAATTTTAGGTAGTTTAAATCTTGCCTCAATTATTTTTCTTGAATTTGAGTCTGCAATTAATTGTGATGCTGTGCTATGTGTTATTAGAAAAAAATAAAATTTAATGTTTGGGGCAGCGTGAGCCAACTCTTGAAGTCCTGTTATTTGATTTTGATTCTTCTTAAAATATTCAGTAAACTCATCCCAAATAAAAACTATAGCATGCAAGTTATTACCTTTAACTATGTCATCTATCCAATCTATAACTTCATCATGTGAAGTTGTCCAAACATAGTTATCCATTTCTGCAACTTCAACTATTGTTTCAAGTAGGTCAATAGATTCATCCAAGTCAAGTTCTTCTAGGTCTTTAATTACGCTTTCTGGAGATCCATACTCTGTGAACTTAGCTTTATGTTTTCTAAATGCATTAGAAAAGTTAAATGAAGCATTTTCGTCTTTAAGAGTACTTAAAACTATATCATATTGGCTCTTGGCACCAAAATATGAATATCCATTTTCTCTTAACGCTAATTTTACCGACTCTCTTATACTATTATACAGTCGATTATCTCCAACAATAGATGACGACCCAGAACGATGAACCACAAGAATCTTTCCCTTATTTCTAATACCCTTTAGTACATTAAAAAGAGTAGTCATTTTATTAGTTTCAAAATAAGGTTTTACTTTATCTAAGTCATCTTCTAATACATGCTTAATCACAAATGAAGCATATGTCTTACCCGTACCATACGAACCAGACATCCATAGTGGCATATTTTTTTGAGCTGCACCCATTTCTAATGTTTCAGTCAGCAACTTTAATATCGATTTAAAGCTATCATGAGGAAAGAAAGACTTCCATTTTTCTGGTTGCTCTTTGTCCCAGTACTTGTTAAATACAGGAATAAAATTTTCATCAACACTTAAATAATCATTATAAACTCTTGACATCCCTATTCCCTACCCTTCTAGTAAAATAACTTTACAATATCAGCAGAAGACTTATTGCTATCCAGATTTATATTCTCTAGATCTTTATTGAATACAACCTTAATGTAATCATTATAATCATGTGATAAGGTTTGAAGTATTTGCTTCAACACGACTCTGTCAATTCCTAATAGTGTTGTAGGACTAATTCCTTCTCGTTTTTCAATATTATCGATTAAGCTAGATAGTGTGAAGTTGTAATATTTGTCTGAGTTTTCAGAAAACTTATACAAGGAATATAAGATCACAATTGGATCTGGATTTTTCCAGCCATACTTAGTAATTGATGTTATAGTTTTTCCTTTCATCTCTAGATCCCCTTGACCCAATCCCCAACCAATCGGAGATGTTTTTAACGTTTCTTTTAACGAAGCAAGGGCATTCTTTTTAGTTGTAGGTGCATAGTCGTCACCTAACAAAATATTTAAATCATTTACTAAGTATCTAGTCGAAAAACCTATATTCTTAACATACCAATTTATTATTGGAGATTCATATGCAAGATTTGTAAAAACAATAGCCCAAGTTCTAATATCGTCACTACCCATTTTTTGAAGTTGTTTTCCAAGTTCAGAAATCGAATTGTTTTCTGTTATCCCAGCTTCTTTAAGCCAAACTTTGAAACCTACAAACATATATTTTCCCATACGGTCATTTTCCCAGAAAGTGCTTGGTGATTCAAAAAACAGTTCTAGCCATTCTTGTCTAAACCCAAAATTCTGATACCTACTTATGTTTTTCTTGCTCATGTTATTCCCTCCCCCACTTATGCTTAATGATTTTGCTACTAAACATCCTTTTTGTGAATCAAGGCAACTTTCACAGTGCCTACAATTATTAATTTTAATTTCACTTTCAGTTATGTTTAATGCGCCATACTGGCACTCCAACATACAAACTTTACAATTAGAACAATATGCAGCTTTATGTAAAGCATTTTTAAAAAGATACATGAATCTTATTGAACTCTTTGTCCTTGGTAATGTATCAAATTTAATCATAGTGTTTTTACCATCATTTTCAACAAAAAAAGTCAACTGCATTTCTTTATAATCAAGTGAATATTTGCCATTACCTTTGTCATCGAGAAAACCAATTGTATTCAACCAAGTTTTCCAGTGATGGTTCATATTTTTAATTATTAATTTGGTTTCCTTTCTCGAGATAACTTCTGTAACTTTATTTTCACCATTTTCCAGTTCCCTTCCGCCTGCCCTTGACTTCCAACCTCCATCTTCAAAATATTTATTTTTATCTTTTAAAGTTGTAAAATCCTTTTTAAGAGTTCCATCTAAAAGATCTAGAAATTCTTCTATTTCCTCTGGATAGTTATGATTCAATATACTTTCATACCAATTGGATCCCATAGGACAAAGCTTACACCCCACCCGAGATGCTCCCTTACTATACATTTCATTAATAAACAGATCATGTTCTAGCATGTATAAAAAAAGTTCGCTTGTATTCCATTCTAGAATTGGACTGTAGTTTGTCTGTACATTATGCTTTTTACCTTCTGAAATCATAGAATACATTGCCCTAGCATTACTTTCCTCAGCCCTTATTCCATCAAATACCATTGCTTTAAAATTATCTTTCTTAACTAAATCTTTCACTAGTAAAAGTGATGGAGCTGATTTATGAACACTGCAGCACCAACGAATAGTTCTTGCCGGTGGACCAAATAATTTCCAACTTTCTTTTGCATCAATATGTGAAGTTGCTGTGTACCATGAAAGTGTATTCCATCTTTGCTTGGCTTTCTCAACTGCCTTATAAGTATCATTAAGTTCCATAGTTGTATCTCCAAAAACTACAACAAAGTCATCATGTGGTATTGCTCTTTGAACTAGGTCAAGTAATACAATAGAGTCTTTACCCCCACTAAAAGCTACATAAAAAATATCTGTATTTTTGTTTTTGTACACTTTATAAGTATCATATATATTTGACAATGTTGTCTGTACCAAACCATTCATTAAAGATTTATTTTTCTCGATCATAGTTTCAATATCAACAGGAATAATATCAAAATCTTCCTTGTGAACTTTTATTCTTGGCAACGAAAATAGTCCCCCTCCAACTGCCTCACCTACTAATTCACCTTTATAAAAATATCTCCTCGCTTCAGCCCACATTAGAGGTTTATTACTTTTGGGATATCTCCAGTTATACTTTTTGTCAAATCCTAATAAACTAAGTTCCTTCCAAAACACTGGGCGAAGTTCTTTAATGATTCCTGTCGTTTTTGTATTTAGTACATATCCCCCTGTTTCATAATCCCAAGTGTAGTTATACATAAATAAAAACTCCTTATTCTACAATTATTTTTCCAAACTCATCTTCATACAAATAATTATTATCAAGCATAAATTTTGGGATGTTGCTATTTATTAACTCTTCATCCTGAAGCCATTGTCTGACTTCATCTAAATTTTTAAATGGTGCTGAACGATGTTCAGACTTAAGAATAAATCTTAATAATTCTTCGTAACTATCAAAACCACAGTCATCCTTTAAAAAAACACCTGATAGTAAATAAGTATCCGAAGTCGGAATTTGAAAGACCTCAATTTCTGAAATATACTTTTCAACTATCGACTTAAGGACATATCCATTCCAATTAATCCCTATCGGTGGATAAAACATAAAATCTGTAATTTTTCTTGCTGAAATATAACCTTTACTCGAAATAACATCTTTTAAGATGTTTTTTATTGATTCGATCTTTTTTTCATCGATATCGAGCTGATCGATGTTAACGCATATACCACTATCAACTCTAATATATTCATCACTTAGGTTGTCTATTAGGCTTGACCAGCTTAAGAATTTAAGAAGATTCAGTTCGCAGAACTCTATCAATTCACTTATTTCATAATAATCTCTACCATTCAAGTAATTCTTAACAATGCTAATCTTAGTTATTTCTTCAGTATCTTGTTTTGCAATAAACGGTCTTGAGAATTTATATTTATTTCTAAACATATATTGAATAACACTGAATAACTTTATATGTGAAAATACTTGATTGCGACTTAAAAAGTCAGAATGAGTTAAGAATAGAACTTCTAACAATTTTCGTGATGAAACTGGCATGTCGAATATCAAGTTGCTAATAACCTTACTTATTTCATAGTCAGCTTCAATGATATTCAAGTTTCTTATATGCATATATTCACCATTTTCTATTGTAATAATTGCTTTACATCTACTAATGGTAGTTAAAAGCATTGCTTCGGTTATTCCTGCAAAATTTTTTCTCAACTGATCCTTAGTTACTATATCATATTTACTAACAAACATTTCTATTTGATCATCTAAACTCTCTATATTTGGTGTTTTAGATATCATGTCTCTTGTAAAATAAAACTCTCTATTATAATGGTATTTTAGAATGCCCTGTAAAAAATATCTGTTATTTACATTAGAATCTAGTAATAGTTGATCTTTGAAATGTTCAAAAATTTCTAAGAAAGTGTAGGAGTTCCTTAATCCTTTTTTTATATAATCCTTAATCTCTTCAATTAAATTATTTTCAATTTTAATATAATCAGGATGTATATATGTTCCTCTATCACAAAGGATGCCTATACTCGCCACTCTTGCATCAACTGCCCTATTATTTTGGGGAAGTTTCACATCACCAAACATTTCTTCAATGTGTCTTCTGAAACGATCATGTTCAGTTTTTTCGAACAATTTCATCCCTGTTGGATAGTATCTTTGAAGAACAATATTATACATTTCTGCTAGACTGATTTTTCTTTTATGGTAGACCTGACCAGAAACTCTATATTTACTTTCCACAGCTCGCTTTATTGACTCAGATTCAATCTTAAATTCATTAGTAGTTTGTTCAATAATATTATCTAGCTCTAAAGAAATAATTATTTCTGGTAATTCATCTAGAACACTATCTAACTTACTAGCATTTACTTGATCACTTATAATAAATAAATCTAATTCCTTAGAATAGTCAAAGTAATTTGATTTGGAATTAATCAACAAATATATAATTTCATTAGCATTGTTCCTTAAATAATCACTGACTTCTTCTCTTGTAATAATTGTTTTACCATTAAGAGATGCAGATAAAAGCCACATAATTCGAGTTCTTATAATAACCGAGTCAAATAGGGTCTGAACTTTTTGCTCCATCTGTCTAATGCGTTCTCTACTAACACCCAGTAATTGTCCCACTTCTTCTAAAGTACTACCATGAGCTCTATTATAAATGACTTTCTTATAGTTATCTTTATCAAAGATTTTAAAACATGAATTTAAAGCTGACTCTTCTAAATTTGTATGAAGCCATTTTAAAAATTTCAATGCTTCAACTGTGTATATATTATCCCTAGAAATATTTTTGAACTCTCTTATAAGTTCAGCTACTGTAGAACAATTACTAAATATGTCTAGTAATAGTTTCATTCTAATATCGTCTTCTGCATATGCCCTTATTAATGGATACACTTTTTTGATTTTATTGGAATTACAAATATTCTTGAAAACACTAAATAGTTTTTTCCTTCGCTCATCTTCCAGATTAGCATCTTTCTCAAGTTTTTCAAATTCATTTGTAATTAAACTAATACTTCGCGGATATAAATATGCTAGTTGGCACATATCAATACCCAACTCTTCTACTGCGCATTTAGCTTTATTTAAGATGAATAACTCATCCTTTGTTAAATCATCAGGCATTTCAATATTTTGACCATATTGTATTAAATCTTCTATCTTAATTCTCACTCTTTCAGAAATCAAACATCTTTGTCTCTGATTTTGTACTGGATTTGATGGTATATCTATTGTGACGACTTCATTATATCTCTCAATAACTTTATTTACTTTTGTTTTTCCAAATCCTCTTTGCTCATAAAGTTTATTAAAGTCAAATCCTTCTAGATCTTTAATATATATAAATTTATTATCAATACAGAATTGGTTAAACTTATTAAAAATCCCGTCAGAGAAAACATTGCTTATAAGTAATCCTGTATTGTAGTTATTTTGAGAAATATATGTTCTAGGATCAGAGTATGCATTGTTGTTTTTGATATCCAATTCATTCTTCCTATCTACTACTAAAGTATTTTCTTCCGTATTTTGAATGAATTTTGCAGTTGTGTTTTTGGCCATTTCCTTGATATTTGTTATTTTTGTTTCAGTTCTCAGGAGTTTATATTCACCCTTATTAATTTTATTTAATCTATCCCTTATCTGTTTAATAAGCTCATGACTAGCATTAATTTTTATTCGAAATGCCACTAAATCTACTGGTTCAATTTCAGAAACAAAGACCATATTACATTCTCTACAGTACTCCCTAAATTCTAAATAATAGTTTTCAATAAATGCTGACTCAATTTTAATTTCACTAGGATCTTTTTTTTCTTTAGAAGTATCTTTCTCTGTGTCAATTTGAGAATAATAAAGATCAATTTTTTTATCTAACAAATAATTGATTTCTTTAATATCCTTATCAGATAAATACTTATGCAGAGCTTCATTTAACACAAAAAAATCCTGACCATCGATTCTAGAAATATGCATATATCCTTTTTCATTTAGAACTCTATAAGGATGTCTTTTTATCACCAAAAGAACTTCACTATATACAGGACGTTCTGTATTTTCTATAACAATATCTGCACCAACATCTACTATTAAACCTTCTTCTTTTCTCCTCTGATAAAAAGACTTATACTTTTTTACAACATCAAATACTGCTGCTTTTCCAGATTTGTCAACTAGTGCAAAAAAAGATTTTAACAAAATCAAACGATTTGATCTTCGATATCCAGCCAAACTATCCATGTCACCTAAATATTCCAAAAACGCTTGTTTCATCCTTCTTTGCCCCCTATATATTAAATAATATCATTATAAAACTCGAATTGCTAAAGAGTAAAAAGTATTATATTTAAAATAACGCGATAATTATTTTGTAATAATTTGTTACAATATCTGAAATACAAGAAATTTGCATTGTCAATTGGAATTTTCTTGTCCTTTTAATTATAATATAGTTTTTAGAATTTGTAAGCATTGCAATATAATTTATCTCTTTATAGATATATATTAAGTGAGTATATTTCAAAGTCATGACCTATTAAGTTCTTCTACGCATCTCATACGAGTTAATTTTTGTTTTTTTTTAACACAATTATTCGTGTAACTATCTAATTATATTTTAGTATAATTCAAAGTAATTTTTTGTAGAATTTTGTTATTTCGTGCACTTTTTTTGTGTCACCTTATTACTAAACTATAGATCTTCTAGCATTAGACTGAAAAAATATAATATCTTAGATGTGAAGGAAGAAATTGTTTCTCAGAATCTATTACAAGACATACCTTGAATTAGTAAATCTGTTGAATTTATAGAGAATTTGTGTTGGGAAATTACAGGTTGGGTGAAAAATGAATTCCTAAAATTATAATTGTTTAGGTAGTTTATAGGAAGGATAAAAAAGCTTACAAAGACGGTTTTGACTTAGAGGTAAATTTGGAAAAAATATGTTTAGTTTTTTCGTATTCTTTCAAGGTAAGCAAGGGAACTAAACCCTTGATTACTTTAATTAAGAATAAAATTCTTTAGCAGCTTTACCTATACCAGTAGTAGAAAAAAAGTCTCCATAACTCCTGAAACCAATCCACCTGTAACTGGCATAACTTTCGCTACGTTAAGAAGACTTTTTTTCCTGCAATTGTTATAATTTTATTAGGCAGCTTTTTAATTATCTCTTTCATTGCTGGTGTTAAAAGTGCTTTCTTTGCTCCAACTAAACCAGCCTCTTTTAGAATATTCTTTAGAGCCTCATTTCCGCCACTTAGAGCAAAACATAAAGCAATTTCTTCTCACCTTTCAGGATCATTGATATCATAACCATATATATAAACCATTGTTAAAACTAATCTCCCATGAATTCTTCAAATATGTGCAAGGTTTGGCACTAATGTGAACTATACTCTACACCCCCAGCAAAATCTTACAGTGCTTGCGTACTATTTTCATTTATTTATAATTCTATCCGTTAATGCTCCCAAGTCATCTTTAAGCTCTAGATGTAAGTGAACTTGTTGGTCAACAAACTTTTTTATGGATACTACATTTTTGCCTGTCGCGAAATCTATTCCTTTAATCATTCCCTCACCAATCTTTTGAATAAGTTTGTCCTGAAATCTTTCTTGCTCATAATTCTAATACCTCACCCCAGCCAGCTATCAAAACAACTAGCTCAAATTTTACAATTCTTGAAAATTTAACAGGATAAAACTACCAATTTTTCAAGTTTTATAGTTCTACATAAATTCTTCTTTTCCTTTTAAAGAGATTTCTTTAAATATATTAGTATTATCTAGATGTAATCCTATAAAAAAATCACGGAGTCGTATATTATAATATCCATGATTTAAAAAAGTAGTATTTGATTTTATTTACTTTCTTTATAGCAAATGAATTTTTCAATAACCTATCTTAAAATTCTTGAAACTAAATTAAAGTTCTCGACAAGTATACTTTATTTGTCCTTTTAATATTAGTCAATAAATTGTACATTTGAAAATCCTTCATGTTCAGTAATATCTGAATCATAACTTGACATCTTAATAATAATTTCTTCAGGTACTCTTCTTTCATTACCTCTTAGACTATTCCTTGCTAAACATGTATTTAGTGGAGTGTTGAATACAAGTGCTATAATATCACTATTCATCTTTTGTCCAATTTTAATAATATCTTTTCTATACTTTTTATTAGTATTAGTTGCATCAAAAACCACATTTAATCCACTTGATAATTCTTCTTTAATTCTATCTTTAGCGATACTAAATACTAAATTATTTGTTTCAGTAGAAAACCTATATGTTCCTGTTAAATTCTTTCTTATTTCGTCTGTTGAAATAATTTCAACATCCAACTCTTTAAAGTATTTTCTTGCATAAGTAGTCTTACCAGAGCATGGAATACCAATCAGGACATATAGCTTATTCTTCTGAATTTCTTTTTCATTATTGAGCATTTTATCTTTTCTTCGACTATTTAATTCTATTATTTTTCCCATAGTAATTCTCCTATTTAAAACATTTAATACGTTATATATATAATATATCAAAAGATATCTTATGTTTTTAATTACAGTACTTTCCTATAAAGAAATAGCTCTTACTCAACTGATATATCAATATAAACATCTTATTAATAAAAAATTAAAAAAATATTTTACATATCTTCCATCAATTTTAAACATGTAGATTCTAAACCAGGTTTAATATTATTCAGCTTAGGAAGACTTATTTGTTTAAATTCTGTATATCCACTCATATATACTCTCCTCATATATTTATTTATATCGATTGTACCTTATATAATATAAAAAACAATATTATATTAACGAACTCTTTTTATTAAATTTAATATAATATATTATATTAAACAGAATGACTCGCGAGGTGACCAATATGAAAGTAGTAGAAAACACAATCCCTGATCTCGCACAGCTTCTAAATTTGTATAGAACAGTTGGATGGCTTAAATCTAATGATAATATAGATTTCTTAAAAGAAGTTTTATTAAACTCTGACGAGTTTATTTGCATCTATGTTGGTACAACATTAGTAGCCTTTGGAAGAATGCTTACTGACTATCATATGAGTGCCTTTTTAGATGATATTGTGGTGCATCCGAATTTTCGTAGAATGGGCTTAGGAACTGAAGTAGTAAAGCACCTTATTTCTAAGGTGCCTCATGTTAAAAAAGTCAAACTAACTACGTATTATGCTTCTGAGTTTTATAAAAAGTTAAAGTTTCAAAAACCCTCATGCACTCCTATGGAATTAATTGTGAATATATGATACTTCATATCCCTCTATATGAGGGTATATTTTTTTAAAATTTAATTTAAACTACTTAAAATCCCAACCATTTAACACCTTTTAGCTCAGGGTCTTTTCTTGGTGGTGCTGGTGGCTGCATATCAGGATATCCTATTGGAATAATGCCTGCTATCCCTTTATTATTATCAAGATTTAAAACCTTTTTGGTTTCATCATCATGTGCTATATGTCCTGCTATCCAAACACTTCCCAAGCCTTCTTCACATGCTGTTAAACAAAGATTTTGAATTCCTGCACTAGCAGCCATTAAAGCCTCTTCTGTTTTTATTTCATCTTCATATATCTCATATGTTACAATAATGTGGTTTGGTGCTCCTCCAAAGTTCTCTGCATATTTTAACATTATTGGTTTCTTTTCTGGCTCAATATAAGGGGCATTTGGTATGTAATCCTTAGCCCATTCATAAAATATTTTACAAACTTTATTAACATATTCTCCTCTAGTAACAATAAAACTCCAGGGTTGAGCATTACCATTAGAAGGCGCCCAGTTTGCTCCTTCTAAAACTTTTTTTATCTTATCCTGAGAAACCTCTTCACTTTTATACTTTCTAATACTACGTCTCTTCAATATTCCTTCAAAAACTTCTCCCATTTTAACCGTCCTTTCGTTTAAATAAATATTTAATTTATTTTAGCCAATATATATAAGACTTATTCTACAGGTAGAATTATAACATTTCTATACCTAAATTCAAACTTTAAATCTGCTAATATTTTCTCTTAAATCATCTACAATTTGATTCAGGTTTTGGGCGGTAGTTGACACTTTTTTTGATGTAGCCGCCAAAGAGTCTGAGTTGGTGCTCACTTCTTTGGATTTTTTAATTATATTTATAATTATTTCCTGAATGGAGCTTTGCATATATTGCAAAGCATGAGTTATAGTGACAAACTCGTCTTTTTTATTAATAATTGACTTTGGTATTTCTACACGAAAATCTCCACTAGCTATTTCAGTAATATAGTTTTGCATAATGCTTATAGGTTTTATTACAAAAAAACGCACAGAATAAAAGGACGCAAGTATTCCCAATACTAATGCTCTCCCCATAGAAACAAATTTAAATAAATCAGCATTGATATTTTGATTATTTATAGCATAATTAACTATAAAAGCTCTTCCAACAATAATTGCGACAAAAATTATAATAAAAGATACTGTTAATTTCATTTGTAATCCCAATGTCATTTTACGTATGTTAAGTTTCTCTTGTGTCCTAATTAATGTCTACTCATTTTTGTTATGTTTGTTTGTATTGATAAGATATAAAGATAGATATAATTTCAGAAACCTTATTAGGAATTTTTATAACTCTAATCAGTTTATTACCTTCTCTCCATTTAACTGGCTTACCTATCCTATAGTTATTCTTCTAATTAAAATCTTTACATTATCTACTTATTTGCATGTATTTAACAATCAGCTTGTCCAATTTTTGACTAGTATTTATTGTCAACTCATTTTCAATAAAGTCATCTCCTTGCTTTAAAATATCTCCTAGCTCACTTCTAACTTTTTGTATTTCTAGGTTAAGTTCATATAATTCTATATTCATAAGCACCTCTTCTTTCTAAATCTTTAGGGATAGTTTTTAATTTTTAGAATATGAACTTCTTTTATTCCAAGGCATTGGATGCCCTAAATAGTACCCTTGGCCATAGCACAAACCTAGGTCTAATGCAGTTTGTAAAGCTTCAAGTGTTTCTATACCTTCTAAAATCAGCTTTGTATCCTCTTTAAGAAGCATTATAAGATGTTTGATAACTTCTTGCTTTTTAGTATCATATGATAGATTTTTTGTAAAATACTGATCGATTTTAATAAAGTCAGGCTCTAACTCTATCCATTGTCTAAAAAATGAATGCCCTGCACCAAAATCATCTATAGCAATCATAACTTGCCTTGCCTTTAATTGCTGTATTACTTTCTTTAAAGCATCCCACTCTCTTATTTGCTCATTCTCACATATTTCTAGTACAACAGACATTCTCTTATCATAATTTTCATCCCATATTTTTATAAAGTCTTGATTTAATAATGTTGAAGGGAGAGCATTTATAAATAATGTATCAGTATATGAAGACTCGTGATTTAAAGCTTTTTTTATTAATAAACAATCCAATTCAGTTAAAAAACCTGCATTTCCCACCCTATTAAAGATATCTACTGGTGCGATCTTTTCTTCACCTTCATACCGTAAAAGTGCCTCATAGCCCATACTTTCACCAGTAGATAAGTCAATAACCGGTTGATACCAATGACTTAAACAAGAAACATCTAAAAGCTTTGATAACCTGTCTACACTCAATTATGTCATCTCCTTTGCATGATTAAAACTAACAATAGTTTTTATAATTATTAATACCATCACTAGATAAAATATTTTTCTCCTATTTTCTTCATCAAAATATGACATGTAACAATATGGTTAAAATGTTACATAAATAATTATTTATATAGATTGATTTTACAATATATTTCGAAATTATGAGATTTAAATATAAAAATACTCATTGTTTTTAAATGTAACATTTTATATAATATACTTAATAAATATTACATTTGGAAGGAAGAAATTTCATGACAGTTGAGCCAATCAGAGATAAGGTGAAAATTAAACAAATGTATCAATATTTAAATGGAAAGGATTCAAAATATGGTCTATTGTTTAAATTTGGTCTTAATACTGGTTTAAGAATTAGTGATATACTCCCCTTAAAAGTAAATAATATCTTAAAAAACAATGGGGAATTTAAAGAATACTTAGTTTTAAATGAAAAGAAAACCGGTAAAGAGAAGAAAATCAAACTTAATGCAGCTTTAAGAAAAACTATTTTAGCCTATATAAAAAGTGCAAAGCTTACTCATGATAGCTACCTTTTTTCAAGCTCAAAAGGTGATCATATTGGTAGAGTGCAAGCCTACCGAGTGTTAAAGGAAGCCGCAACAGTAATAGGTATTGAAAACTTTGGTACCCATAGCCTTCGTAAAACCTGGGGATATTGGACTTATAAGATATCACGTTATAATGTTGGTCTTATAATGGATACCTTTAATCACAGCTCACAAAATATAACTCTTCGATATATAGGTGTCAATCAAGATCAAAAGGATGAGTTGTATTCACTTGTTCAATTTTAGTTAAATTTTCCATTTTTTTTGTATTTCTGAAGGAAATAAACAGTTTATATCGAAATAGATTAAGAATATATTTATGTAACATTTTAACCATATTGTTACATTATATGACAGAATATTTCATATTTCTTGAATTAACCCCCCCGCACCTATCTAATGTATTTTTAAATATTATAAGAACTTATCTCACCTTATATTTATATATAAAACGGAGAGTAGGTACGAATTAATTCATACCTACAGTAAATCTAAAATTTAAATTATCTTAAAAACAAGAACAGATGAAATTTTTATCTTTCATCTGTTCTTGTTTTTTAACAACTATATAAAATTATATCCTGCTTTTAGTGCTGCTGAATTAAGTGCTTCAAATTTTTCTTTTCCTTTTTTTCTAAACATATCATTCATTCCATTTAATGCTTCTTCTTCAGTGAAATCTCCTGTTTGCTTTACTATTACTCCTGCCATAATGATATTTGCACCTTTTGCATGATTTAACTCTTTTGCCATAGTTATGCAAGGAACTTCAATTACTTTAATATCATCTCTTTTGTTTAGGGCTGGATCTACCATATCTGTATTTATAATTACTGTTCCACCTGATTTTACAGAATCAATAAACTTGGTAAATGATGGAGTATTCATAGCTAATAATATATCTGGCTCTTCTTGAGAAGGATTATATACATAATCTTTGCCAAACTTTACTGTACAGTTAGCAGTTCCTCCTCTCATAGCTGAACCATATGAAGGTATCCATGTTGCATGATAGTCTTTAAAAACAGCCATTTGTGAAATTAATAGACCTGCAGTTAGTACTCCCTGTCCGCCATATCCAGCGAAAACTATTTCCTTCATTTATTTCGCCTCCCTAGTTTTAAATTCACCTAATGGAAAGTATGGTATAAGCTCTTCTACAATTCTATCCATAGATTTTGGAGCTGTCATTCCCCAGTTAGTTGGACATGGTGAAAGGATTTCTACTACTGAATATCCCTCTCCATTTATTTGTGTTTCTAATGCCTTTTTAATATATGCTTTTGATTTATTTACTTGAGCAGGATTATGCACGCTTCCTCTAGCTACATATGCTGCATTATCAAATTGAGTAGCTACTATTTCTGGAAACTTTATTGGCAATCCTGTTACAGCACAATCTCTACCGTTTGGACTTGTAGTAGTTTTTTGTCCTGGCATAGTGGTATTACTCATTTGCCCACCAGTCATACCATAGTTTGTATTATTGATTATAATTGTAGTGAATTTCTCATTTCTATAAGCAGCACTAGTAGTTTCTGCAAGACCTATACTATATGCATCTCCGTCACCTTGATATGATATTACAACATTATCTGGGTTCACTCTTTTCATTGCTGTACATACAGCACCTGCACGTCCGTGGGAGCAGTGTAATCTGTCAGCATCTATTCCTCCGCCTAAAAGACTTGAACATCCAACTCCTATACCAAATATTACATTATTTTCTTGTCCTAACTCTTCAAGACATTCTGCAATCAATCTAGCTACAATACCATGACCACATCCAGGACAAAAGCTCATAGGCTTATCTACTAATGCAGGAACTTTTCTTGCTTTTGCCATTTTAGTACACCTCCTTCATTTCACCTGATACTACTTTATAAAGATCTTCTTTTATTTCTTTCATAGCAGGAACACCAAAGACATGTGGATTACAATATACTGGCTTAGGGCATTCAAATAATTTCGTTACAGTTAGTGCAACATCATCTACCATTTGTCCAGTAGCATTAGCTTCTACTGAAATAAACCCTTTTACATTTGGATTTACTTTTTCAAAAGCTTTTTCTGGGAAAGGCCATGCTGTTATAGGTCTAATAAAACCTACTTTATGTCCTTCAGCTCTTAATTGTTCTACTGCTCCTATAGTTGATCTTCCTGGTAGTCCATAGGATACAAATACATAATCTGCATCTTCTAGATAATTGTCTTCCCATCTTTGCTCATTTGCCTTAACTGTATCATATAATTTATTTAGTTCTACTGATTCTGCTCTACTATCTCTATCAAATATACCTATTTTTTTGTTAGTATATTTTCCGTCAAATCCCCATGGGAATCTTTTTGGCTCTTGCATTTCTGGTAATTCACAAGGTTCCATCATTTGACCTAATGAACCCTCTGTCATAAGTACGGATACCATTCTATATTTTTCTGCTAAATCAAAAGCTAGAACTGTTAAATCAACAGCTTCTTGGATACTACTTGGACATAATACGATGCATCTGTAGTCTCCATTTCCTCCACCCCTTGTTTCTCTTAAATAGTCACATTGTGCTGAATATAGGGTTCCTATACCGTTTCCGTATCTAACCACATTTACAACTACAGCTGGTAGTTGCTCATCTGAAAGAGTAGTCATACCCTCTTGTTTTAAGCTGATTCCAGGGCCTGATGATGCTGTTATAGATCTAACTCCACAAGCTGAACCACCTATTATCATATTGATACCTGCAATTTCAGATTCAGCTTGAACAAAAGCCCCTCCTACTTCACCCATTCTCCAAGACATATATTCCATTATCTCCGTAGAAGGAGTAATAGGATAACCTGCATAAAGTCTAGCACCTGCTCTTATGGCAGCTTCTGCTATGGCTTCATTTCCTTTAATCATATCTCCCATTTTTTAAACCTCCCTTTATTAATTACTTATCACCTAAGATTTCATAAACTCCATCTGGACATATAGTATAGCAAATACCACAGGCAATACATTTTTCATCGTATATTATTGTATATCTATTTCCAACCTTGTTTATATCCTCACTAAAAGATATTGCTTTTTTAGGACAAGCTACTACACAAAGAACACACTCTTTACATCTATCTGGTTTTGTTAGTACTTTTTCCACAATATTCCCTCCTTTTTATTGCATTATATTTAAATTACTTCTTTTAAAAGACTTCCTAATATCTTTATACCTTCTACTATTTTTTCATTTTCCATAGTTGAAAAGTTTAAACGTAATGAGCTTTCACAATCCCCTTGAGGATAGAATGATCCTCCTGGTACAAATGCAACTTTCTTTTTAAGTGCTAGCTTTAATAATTCCCTTGTATTTATATGGTCTGGTAGATCTACCCACACAAACATGCCCCCTTCTGGATAAACATATTTTGCTTCTGGTGGGAAGTTCTCCTTAATCGCATTAATCATTAAATCTCTACGTTCTCCATAAACTTTGATTATTTTAGATAAATGCTCATCAATATCATTATTTGCTAAATATTCATCTACTTGCATTTGAGCCAATTCAGCTGATTGAAGGTCACATCCATATTTAACTAGCTCAAATTTAGATATAACATTTTTGTCTGTACATATCCAGCCTACTCTTAAACCTGGTGATAATATCTTAGAAAATGAACCTAGATGAAGTACTCTGCCCTCTGTATCTAAGGATTGTATTGAAGGAATACGTTCTCCTTCAAACCTTACCTCTCCATAAGCGTTATCTTCAATTATAGGTAAATCATACTTATTAGCTATCTCTATTAATTTTTTTCGTCTTTCTAATGACCAAGTTTTTCCTGTAGGATTTTGAAAGTTTGGTATTACATATATCATTTTTACATTGGGATTGTTTTTAATAGTTTCTTCTAGCTTATCCATCAGCATTCCTTCATCATCGCCATCTACACCTATATAACCTGTTTCATAGGGTTTAAATGCTGAAAGGGCACCTAAATAACTAGGATTTTCTGTAATAGTTACATCTCCTGGATTTAGAAAAAGCATGGTACTTAAAGATATAGCTTGTTGAGATCCTGTTGTAATAGCAATATTATCAACTGTGCTTTTAACACCCTCTCTTGCCATAAGTCCAACAATCTTTTCTCTTAAAGACACTCGTCCTAGAGTAAGACCATATTGCAGGGCAATATCTGAATTTTCTTTCAATGTTTTATTTGTTGCCTCTCTCATTGCTTCAGCTGGAAATAGCTTTGGATCAGGCAGTCCACCTGCAAAAGATATAGTTCCAGGGTTTGCAGCTATCATTTTCATAGCCTCACGAATATCTGATGGCTTTAACGCCTCCATACGATTAGCAAATTTCACCTTACATACCCCCTTAAAATTTCTTATATATTAGAAGCCAAGCATGCTAGAGCTATAGAATTTACTTTTATCTCTGCAGTATCTGATCTTGAACCTAGAACTACAGGATTAGATGCACCAAGTATTATTCCAGCCCATTTTGCTTTGTTAAAATGTAACCAAGATTTTCCTAAAGCATTTCCTGTCTCTATATTAGGGAATACTAATAAATCTACATCACCTGATACTTTGCTATCAATTCCTTTATGCTCTGCTGCATGGGCATCAAAAGCAACATCAAAGGCTATAGGCCCTTCTATTATACATTTTGGTATTTCACCCTTTGCCACTGAATCTACTAAACCTGCTGCATCTACAGTTGATGCTACCTTAGGATCTACTTTTTCATTTGCTGTTAAAGCAGCTACCTTTGGCATGTCAAGTCCTATTCCTTGTAACGCTAGTAAAGAGTTTGTTAATATATCTTTCTTTTGTTCTAAGTTAGGACTAACGTTTACACCACTATCAGTACAATAAAGTAATTTATGATATCCCTCTATTTCATATACTGCTAGCAAGGATAATAATCTACCTGTTCTTAGACCGTGCTCCCTATTTAGTACAGCTCTTAAATACACACTAGTATTTACAAAGCCCTTCATAAGAACCTTCGCCCTACCAGACTTTACGATTTTTACCCCCTCTAAAGCTGCTTCTTCAGGATCTTTCATATCTACTATTTCATAATTAGTTAAATCTATTGCTTTTGCTATTGCTTCAATCTTTTCTTTATCTCCTACTAATATAGATTCTATAAATCCCATATCTGTAGCCATCTTTACTGCTTTCAACACTTCTTCATCATCTGCACCAGCCACACATACTTTAGATATACCTGTTTGTTTTACTTTTTGGATTAAATCATCAAAGTTCTTTAACATCTCGCCACCTCCTATTTATTGATATACTTTTGCTTCTTCTTCACCATTTAGTACTCTTAGTGCCCCTAAGGCTAAAGCTTCCATTTCCATTTCTCCTGGTGTAATTTCTACATCAGCTAAATAAGAAACTCTTTTCTTAACTTCTGAGGTTACTAAGTCTGAATGAGATATTCCACCCGTTAAGATAATTTTATCTACATTACCATAAAGTGAAGCTCCATACATGGAAATTTCCTTAGCTATTTGATATATAAATGCATCCATAATAAGCTTAGCTTTTAAATCGCCTTTTTTTATTCTGTCTTCTATTTCAATCATATCTTTTGTTCCTAAATAATCATACATTCCACCAATATTACTAACCTTGTTAATCATTTCATCTTGAGTGTATTTACCAGAGTAACACAGTTTAATAAGTGGGTAAGTAAGGATGCCACCACTTCTCTCTGGAGAAAAAGGACCATCTGATCTGCCACCACTGCCATCAATCATCTTTCCCTTGTTATGTGCTACTATAGATATACCTGAACCTAGATGGGCAACAATAAAATTATAATCTTCATATTTTCCGCCCATTTCTTCTGCAGCCTTTCTACAAACTGCCTTGTGGTTCAAGGCATGTAACCAACTTGCCTTTTCAATATCTGCTAAGCCTGTAATTCTGGATATACCTTGAAACTCATCTACTGAAACAGGGTCTACTACAAAGGAAGGTGCATTTATTTCATCACCTATATTTTTTGCCAGTACTGAGCCTAGATTACTAGCATGTTCTCCATTAATAGCATTTCTTAAATCTTCAATCATACTATCGTTTACTGTATAAGTTCCACCAGCTATGGGTTTCATAAGTCCCCCTCTACCTACAACACAGTTAAAGGTTTCAATAGGGAAGTTGTTTTCCTTTAAGGTATTAAGTATCAATTCTTTTCTATACCCATATTGATCAAATACAGTCTTAAAATCATTTAAATCTGCTTGAGTATGGCTTATGTTCTTTTTAAATACTTCGGTTTTGTCCTAAAACACTGATATCTTAGTTGATGTAACGCCTGGATTAATAACTAAAATTCTCATAGGCGCCTCCTTTTATTTTTGGGAACTATGTTCCGATATTGTATTATGAAAATAGCCGCATCTATTGTTCATTGTTTAACCTAATTGCTTAAAAACATCTGTAATCTTTTTTCCAATCCGGACTACTGAAGAGATCTTTTGATTTAAATCTTCCCTTTTCATTCTAGCTATAGGTCCAGACATGCTTATGGCTGCAACAGCATTGCCATACTTATCTAATATGGGTGCCCCAATACAGAATAATCCGATTTCTTGTTCCTCATTGTCAATTGCATATCCTTGCTCTCTTATTTTCTTTAATTCATTAACTAATATATCTTTTTCTACTATTGTTTTCTCTGTATATTTCCTTAGATCTTTATGGATTACCCTATCTAAATCTATATCCTTAGAAAATGCCAGTAGACATTTGCCTACTGATGATACATGGACATCAGAACTAAAGCCTACATTTGGATTTACAGAAAGTACCTTCGTAGTGTCGGTTTCCTTAAGTACTACAATGGTCTTATAACCATCATGTGTGTCTTTGTCTAAAACAGACACATTTACAACCTCTTGATATTCATCAAAAAGTTTCTTTGCATAAGGCCTTATTAATTGAACTAAGGACAATCTTTCTCCCACCAGTAGCCCCATTGCATAGACCTTTAGCCCTAACCAGTACTTACCATTTTCTAGATTTTGATGGACAAAACCTTTTTTTTCTAATGTGGTTAACATTCTATGAATAGAGCTCTTAGGAAAACCTAATTCTCTACTAATACCAGAAATCCCCATCTCTTCTCCAAAATCATACAGTAAGAGCAATAAATCTAAAGCTCGGTCTACCGCAACAACTTTTTCCGACATTTTTTTCTCCTTTTGCTTATTATCTGTACTATTAACAATCCATTTCAGCTATTATTCTATTCTTGCCATTAATAATGGTCAATAATATATTGGGCTTGTTTTATATTTTATAAATAGTCTAAATTGCATATTAAAAACTTAAAACCTTCAGCCCTTCCTTGCTTTTATCAAGTACATAAGTTATTACAAAAGCAAGAACTAAGAGAGTACCAGCTACTAAATAAGATGTGTTATAATTACCAACCATATCAAATATAGCTGCACCTGTCATAGGACCTATCACACCACCAAATCCCCAAGCAGTAAACATAAGACCGAAATTCATACCAAAATTTTTCATTCCATACATATCAGAGATGGTCGCAGGAAAAACTGAGAATGTGGCTCCATAGCATAATCCTGCAATTGCTGCACCTATGGCTAATAATCCAACATTATTGTATTGACTAAATAAAAACATATTTACACCTTGCATTAGAAAAATAACTCTCATCAAATTACTTCTTCCAATTCTATCTGATACTGCTCCACCTAAAAATCTTCCAAGAGTATTAAAGATTGCCAATAATATTACTAATATAAATCCAGCTTCCCATTTTGCTTGAACTTTTGCAATATTTGAAATGTGACCAATTATCATAAGTCCCGCTGATGATGATAGACCTAACATGATCCATACCATATAGAACTGTCTTGTCTTTAACATTTCTTGCCAAGTAAAACCTTCATTAGCTGAAAAACTCTTTTGAGAATCCTTGGATTTTATCTTATATTCTTCAGGCGGATTCTTTAAAAACTGTGCTAGAAAAACTGATAATAACGCTATACAACCTATTATAATAAAGGTTGTAGAAATACTTTGATTCTTAATTAAATAATTTGCCAGTGGAGAATAAAGCATCGATGATACACTAACGCCTCCTACAATTATGCCTGTTATCATGCCCTTCTTCGAAGGTGAAAACCACTTTACTGCTGGCGGGGTAGTTGATACATTTAATATTCCTATTCCACTACCTGAAATGATTCCCATACCTATAACTAACATTAAAGGACTTAATGTTAGTCCAGAAATAATTAGTCCAGAACCCATTAAAAAACCACCTATGGTAGCAACCATTCTTGGACCTTTCTTATCTTGTATATTTCCGAATATAACCATAGCAATAACAAATGAAATAGTAGCTACAGTATATGGTAGGGAAGCTTGCTTACTGGTCCAATTTAATTGTTCCACTAAAGCCTTACTAATGACACCCCAAATATACAATATTCCACAGACAAGGTTTATACCAGTAGCGGCCCCCAAAACCCTCGAGCCTTGATTTTTGTTTTTTTCTTTCATGTACTCACCCCTTGTATATAATTTTAATCAATATTTCAGCGAACAAAATATTTTGAAAACTTTTTAAATCTTAATTTGTTTTGGAACACTGTTCCGATTTTTAGTTATGCTTATTATACAAAGAGAATTGAAATATGTCAATAAACAATTTTTAGATATTTGGAACGCTGTTCCTACTTTCCGTTATGCTTATTATACAAAGAGAATTGAAATATGTCAATAAACAAATATTCAGAAATCTATATTTTGGAAATAATCCTAAGTTGACAAGTTAAATGCAACCCTATCGGATTAGAGTAGTTGCATTTAATCTTACAAAGATAGGGGCTGCATTTAGTCTTACAACTAGTTATTAGTAATTTTTAAAGAATATACTTCCCCATGGGGAAGTGGTTGCGTTTAGTCTGGCAAAAACTTCAGTTTTTT
>SWCG01002315.1_pt1 | contig 34009 bp, 34 predicted proteins | sample 4690071 | NCBI WGS metagenome assembly SWCG01 (sample SAMN10267281, study PRJNA491770) | bioreactor metagenome | isolation source: DHS bioreactor inoculated with subseafloor sediment | place: Japan: off Shimokita Peninsula | collected 2012-10 | reverse complement strand
CCCCCCAGCTTGGCCGCGTCGGATGACAGCTTGTTGTAGGCGATGACCGCGGGGATAGCGGCCAGGAGGCCAATGGCCGTCGCAAGCAGAGCTTCGGCGATACCCGGAGCCACGACCGCGAGGTTGGTCGATTTTGAGCCGGCAATGGCCTGGAACGAGGTCATGATGCCCACCACCGTACCGAACAGGCCGATGAACGGCGCCGAGGAGCCGATGGAGGCAAGGAAGCCGAGCCGGCTTTCGAGACGGTCCATCTCCCGCACCAGCGCAAGGTCCATTGCCTTGTCGATGCGCGTCTGCAAGCCGATCGGCGAGCGCGCGCCCTTCTCGAAGCTCTTCTTCCATTCGCGCATGGCGGCGACGAAGATCGAGCCCATTCCGGTGGTCTTGCGCTCGGAGAGATTGCGGTAAAGCTCCTCGAGCGACTGGCCCGACCAGAAGGTCTTTTCAAAGCGATTGAGAGCGGTGCGCATGCGCCCATAGGCGATGAGCTTGTCGATAATGATCGCCCAGGTCCAGACGGATGCCGCGAGCAGGCCAATCATGACCAGCTTCACAACCCAGCCTGCCTGCCAGAACAGCGCCCAGATCGACAACTCCCCACCAGGTGCGGCGAGCGTTACACTTTCCATGGACCAACATCCTCTTAAAGATCAGGGCGGCGTGTCATTCCGGTTCCGGTCGCGCCCGCTTGCGTGCCGGTGGTTTCGTTCGAACCATGGCGTCCCCGCAAGATGCTTCACCGCCCTTTATCCGGTAAATTTTGGTGAAAGGAAGGCGCACGGAATCGCTACGGATTTCATGAATTTCTTCATGGACCGTTATGGTTAATTAAGCGTTAGGATTCCGGCCATGCCCCTTCACGGCGCGCGAAAGAGCGCGCCGGCTCTTAATCAGCCTTCGGCAGGCGCGAATGCCTTCACCCATTCCCTGGGAAACCGTCTGGGTTTGCCCGATGCGCCGATGATCGCGGCCTCCACCTTCGCCTCGACGAGGACATCCTCGCCGCGCATGAGGCGCTGCGCCATGAAGATGCGGGCGCCGGAAATCTTCTCCGTTCTCGTCTCGACGATCACGATATCGTCGATGCGCGCCGGCTGGCGGAAATCGATCTCCATGCGCCGCACCACCCAGGCAAGCGTTTCGCCATGCTTGCCGTCGGCGAGCTCCGTGTGATGAACGCCTGCAAGGCGCAGGAAATCGGAGCGCCCACGTTCCAGGAACTCCAGATAGCGCGCGTGATAGACGACCCCGGTGAAATCCGTGTCCGCGAAATAGACGCGCGCCACAAGCCGATGGCCGAATGGCGTGAGTTCCCCCGCAAGGCCGACCGAGGGGTTCTCGCCGCTCATTCGTCCTCTCCCTGCTGGAAAAGACTGATCTGCGCTGCCGCCAGTTCCTTGGGCGGTTGCAGGCCCATATGCCGCCAGGCCCTGGCTGCGAGAACCCGGCCGCGGGGCGTGCGCTGGATGAACCCCTGCTGGATCAGATAGGGCTCGATGATGTCTTCGATGGCATCGCGCGGCTCGGAGAGCGCGGCCGCGATGGTTTCGATGCCCACCGGCCCGCCACCGAAATTCTCGACGATCATGTTGAGGTAGCGCCGGTCGAGCTGATCGAGGCCGAGCGCATCCACTTCGAGCCGCGACAGAGCATCGTCGGCCACCTTGCGCGTCACCTCGCTGGCATTTGCCACCGTTGCGAAATCGCGCACCCGGCGCAGAAGCCGCCCGGCGATGCGCGGCGTTCCCCGCGCGCGCCGCGCGATCTCCTCCGCGCCATCGGTCGAAAGCGGCAGGCCCAGGATGCGCGCCCCGCGCGAAACGATCGATTGCAGTTCGTCGACCGTGTAGAAATCAAGCCGCACGGGAATGCCGAAACGGTCGCGCAACGGCGTGGTGAGCAGGCCAAGCCGCGTCGTCGCGGCCACCAGCGTGAACTTGGCGAGGTCGATCTTGACCGAGCGCGCAGCCGGCCCTTCGCCGATGATCAGGTCAAGCTGGAAATCCTCCATCGCCGGATAGAGGATCTCCTCCACCGCCGGGTTGAGCCGGTGAATTTCGTCGATGAAGAGCACATCGCGTTCTTCAAGATTGGTGAGAAGGGCAGCCAGATCCCCCGCCTTGGCGATCACCGGCCCCGAGGTGGAGCGAAAATTGACACCCAGCTCGCGGGCCATGATCTGCGCAAGCGTGGTCTTGCCGAGGCCGGGAGGGCCAACGAACAGGACGTGGTCGAGCGCTTCGCCACGCCCGCGCGCCGCCTCCACGAACACCTTGAGGTTGGCCCGCGCGGCCTTCTGGCCGACGAATTCGTCGAGCGACTGCGGACGCATCGTGACGTCCAGATCCTCTCCGCGCTTGTCGGCTGAAATGAGCCGTTCGGCATCCGTCATTCGCAGACTTCCATTTTGCTGGCACAGCGGCCCGAAAACATCGATCCGTTCTCGAAAGGCCCGGTGTGCGGATAAAACACCTACAGCATTGCGCGGCTAGCTTCGTCGCCTTGCTCCAAACCGATGCCTAGCGCGCCAGCTCCTTCAGGCCAAGTCTAATAAGCGTGCCGGCATCCGCGCCATCGCCCGCGGATTTCAACGCGGCGGCCACCGCGTTCGCGGCGATATCGCGTGAATAGCCGAGGTTCGATAGCGCGGAAACCGCATCGGCAACCGGCGTCGGCGCGGCACCCTCGCCCAGTTCCTGCTTGAGGCCGATCGTGCCGCTCGCCTCGCCCGCATAGGCCGGCGCCTTGCTCTTCAGTTCGGTGACGATACGTTCCGCCACCTTCTTGCCGACCCCCGGCGCCCGCGCCACGGTGGCCGCATCCTTGAGCGCAATGGCATTGGCAAGCTCGGGTGCCGATAGCGTCGACAGTACGGAGAGCGCCACCTTGGCGCCGACCCCCTGGACATTGTTCTGCAGGAGACGGAACCACTCGCGCTCAAGCGCCGAGCGAAAACCATAGAGCCGGATCATGTCCTCGCGCACATAGGTCTCGATGAAGAGCGTCGTCGCAGTCCCTTCTTCCAGCCCCGAGAGCGTGCGCACCGGACAATAGGCGACATAGCCGACGCCGCCGACATCGATGATGCAGTGATCCTCGCCGATCTCATCGACGAGCCCCTTCAATTTGCCGATCATTTCAAGCTTTCCAGTGCGAGACGACCGACAGCCGACTGCCGGTGGTGGGCATGGCAGATGGCGATGGCGATGGCGTCGGCGGCATCGTCCGTATCGAACTTCGCCTTCGGCATCAGCACCTTGACCATCATGTGAATCTGTTTCTTGTCGCCGTGACCGACGCCGATCACAGCCTTCTTCACCGCATTCGGCGCATATTCGGCAACCCTCAGCCCGGCGCGCGCCGGCACCAGCATGGCGATGCCACGCGCCTGGCCGAGCTTCAGCGTGGCGGAGGCATCCTTGTTGACGAAGGTCGCCTCCACCGCCGCTTCTTCCGGCTTGTGTCCATGGACGATGTCGGCCAGCCCGTCATGCAGCTGGCAGAGGCGGGAGGCAAGGTCGGCCTTGTCGTCCGAACGCACGGTTCCTGCATTGACGAAACGCAGGGAATTGCCCTGCGCGTCGATGATGGCCCAGCCCGTGCGGCGCAGGCCGGGGTCGATGCCGATGATGCGAATCGCCATGTTCATGGCACCAACATAGCTGCGCGCAGGCCCATTGCCACGCGGCGACTGCATAAGGACCATCAACTCTCAAGCAATAGGCATATGAGGAACAGAAGGCTGCCTGAACTCGACACCAGTTTCGCGCTTCTCGCCCTCACGATAACGCTTGCGGGCGTGGTGCGCGGCCTGTCGGGCTTCGGTTCCGGATTGATCATCGCGCCGGTGGCCGCCGCGCTCTATGATCCCGTCACGGCAGTCGCCATGCTGGTCGTTATCGATTCCCTGCCCACCCTTCCCGTCACCCTTCCGGTGGTGAAGCTCGCACGCTGGCGCGAAGTGCTGCCTGTCCTTGCGGGCATGGCGCTGCTCGTCCCGCTTGGCGTCTACATATTGAAGCACACCGACACGATGATCCTGCGCTGGATCATCTGCATCGCCATCCTGACCTGCGTCGCGATCCTGTGGAGCGGCTGGCGGTATCGCGGATCGCGGGGCCTGCCCGTTTCTATCGCAGTCGGCGGTCTATCCGGCCTGTTGTCCGGCATTGCGGCCCTGCCCGGCCCGCCCGTCGTCATCTACTGGATGGCTTCGAACCTGCCGACCGCGATCATCCGCGCAAACCTCCTGACGCTGTTTCTGTTCAGCGAGGTCTTTTCCGCCGCGAACCTGTGGGCTGCCGGCCTCTTCAACCGGGAGCGCCTGCTCCTGGGCCTGGTCCTGACGCCGCTTTATGCTCTCAGCGTCTATCTGGGAGGGAAACTCTACGGCGCGGCCAGCGATGCGGCATACCGGCGCCTGGCGCTGACACTGGTTGCCGCCGCCGCGCTTCTGGCGCTTCCCGCCACCGATGCGCTTCTCGGCATGTTCTTCCGGACGACCGGAAATGCGCCCTGATTCCCCGCCGGAAGCGGCAGGAATCCAGATCAGGCAAGCCGTCAGCGATGACCGAACGCCGTCTTCAGAAGCGTGATCTGGTCAAAGACGGGATTGGAGCTGCCGAAATCCATCTCGGCCTCTTCACCACCCTCGGGCCCGTAGATTTCCTCGTCCATCCGCCGCACGAGGTCCTGCAGGCGCAGGGAACGCACGACGAGGTCGCGAAACGCTTCCGGCAGGTCGAACCAGCCATCGGCCTCGTCCTGCGGGGACGATGTATCGAGCCGCACTTTCGACTTTTCCGCAGCAACCTGCTCACGCGTCATCTCGCCGGCATTGGCCGCGCGCTGCAGGAGAAGCCATGAAGCAAGCTGCATGAGCCGCGTGGTGAGGCGCATGGATTCAGCGGCATAGAGGTTGGCGGCCAACCGCGACAGCCGCTTGGCCGCAGCGCGGCCATCACCGTCGAGATACTCGGCGGCCTCCTCCACAAGCCCCATGCCCTGATTATAGAGCGGCTTGAAGGAATCGGAGAAAACGCGATGTTCAGCTAGCTTGATCATCGTTACAGGCCCGCCCCTGCCCTCAATCATTGTTCTTACGCCCCACTGATACTCACTTTCCGGTCGCCGAATCCGAGCCGGATTTCAACCATAACGCTCGAGGCGTCACAATTATGTCCGCCCGGCGGCAAGATGCTCTTCCGGCGAACGCGTGGCAAGCTCATCCTTAACAAAAGGTTAACATCGCAAACAGAACCAAAAAAAGAGCCGCGAAGGCGGCTCTCAGGAGTTTAAACAGGGAGGCGTCAAACAGAATGGCTCCAGCCACTCGGTAAGAATCCAGATCACTGGATGAACACAGTAAACGCCTGTAAAGCTTAATAATGGGTTAACGGCACCGCCGAATATCGCTTCAAATCAACTTCAACATGTTTTCGTTCGGGCTGATTCGCGTCCGGGCGATTGCCCGCGCCATTGCTCGAATGCGCAAAAAACAAGGAGATGGAGCGCGGCAGCGTTTCCGTTAAACGGTGAACCGATCTAAAGTGACTTCACAAGATCCCGCAGCCGGAACTTCTGGATCTTGCCGGTCGACGTCCTTGGAATCTCGGAGAAGATCACGCTCTTCGGGCATTTGAAATGGGCCAGCAGAGAACGGCAATGGGCGATGATCTCCTCTTCGGTTGCCTGCCTGCCCTCCTTCAGTTCCACGAAAGCGATCGGCGTTTCGCCCCATCTTTCATCGCTCCTGGCCACCACCCCGCATGCCGCAACGGCGGGATGCTTGTAGAGAGCATCTTCCACCTCGATAGAGGAGATGTTCTCGCCACCAGAGATGATGATGTCCTTCGAACGGTCCTTGAGCTGGATATAACCGTCGGGATGCATCACCCCGAGATCGCCGGAATGGAACCACCCGCCGGCAAAGGACTCATCCGTAGCCGCCTTGTTCTTGAGGTAACCCTTCATCACGATGTTGCCGCGGAACATGACTTCGCCGATTGTCTCGCCGTCGCGCGGCGTTTCCATCATCGTCTCGGGATCCATCACCGTCAGGTCGTCGAGCGCCGCGTAGCGCACGCCCTGGCGCGCCTTGCGGGAAGCGCGGCCGGCATCGTCCAGCGCGTCCCATTCCGCCTTCCATTCATTGACGACGGCAGGGCCGTACGTTTCCGTCAACCCATAGAGATGCGTGACCACGAAGCCGGCTTGCGCCATGCCCGACAGAACCGTTTCCGGCGGCGGGGCGGCAGCAGTGTTGAAGGTCACCGTCTGCGTGAAAGCGCGTTTCTGGTCGTCGGGAGCATTCAGAAGGGTCGACATGACGATCGGCGCGCCGCACAGATGCGTGACACCATGATCGGCAATGGCGTCGTACATCGCCTTTGCGCGCACCCAGCGCAGACACACATGCGTCCCCCCGGTCAGGGAAAGCGTCCAGGGGAAGCACCAGCCATTGCAGTGGAACATGGGCAATGTCCACAGATAGACGGCGCCCGATCCAAGCGCGGCATGCACCGTATTCGCATAGGCCATCAGCGCCGCGCCGCGGTGATGATAGACCACACCCTTCGGATTGCCCGTTGTGCCGGATGTATAGTTGAGGGCGATGGCGTCCCATTCGTCATCGGGCAGCGACCATGCGAACGCCGCATCGCCCGAGGCGACGAACGCCTCGTAATCGATGCCGCCGATACGCTCGCCCTTGGGATGCGGCGCATCCTCTGCATATTCCGGGTCGTCATAGTCGATCACGAGCGGCTTGACGCTTGCAAGCTCAAGCGCTTCCTTCATCACGCTGGAGAACTCGCGGTCGACGATCACCACCTTGCTTTCCGCATGGTCGAGTTGGAAAGCGATGATCGGCGCATCAAGGCGCGTGTTGAGCGAATGCAGGACCCCCTTGGTCATGGGCACGCCATGGTGGGCTTCCAGCATGGGAGGGGTGTTCGACAGCATCACGGTCACGGTATCGCCCTTGCCGATGCCATGGGCGGAAAGGGCGGAGGCGAGCTTGATCGAGCGTTCCCAGAACGTGGCATAGTTCACCCTGGCATTGCCGTGGATGATCGCGGTGCGCTCGGGAAAAACCTTGGCCGCACGCTCCAGAAGCGCCAGCGGCGTCAAGGCCTGATAGTTCGCGGGATTCTTGTTGAGATCCCGTTCATAAATATTTTCGGACACGAAAAACCTCCCGCAGTTTGCGCTTATTAAGCACAAGGTCCCAAACCCGTCACCACCCCATAAGGTCTGATGCTCCGTCGTGGATCAGCTTCAGGGAAACGATGAGCACCATGACATACATGAAGGGGTAGAAAAGCTCGGGGCGCATGCGCTTCACCCCCCAGACCCCCAGAAGCGTCGCCAGCATGGCGACAGGCACCAGCATGGCCGAAGCCATGAGGTTCGTGCGGTCGAACTGTCCGAGCGCGAAATACGGTATGAGCTTCACCAGATTGACCACGGCAAAAAACACAACGCTGGTGCCGGTATAGATCTTCGGATCCTGCCGGAGCGGCAGCGCGTAGACCTGGTAGGGAGGACCGCCCGCATGCGCGACGAAGCTGGTAAAGCCAGCGGTCGCGCCCCAGAACAGCCCCCGCGGCACACTGTGGCGCGCCGTCCGCTCGCGCCCTCCGAGTTTTTCGAACAGCCAGCGCAGGAAGAAGGCCAGCGCCACAAGGCCGACGAGAATGCGCACATGCCCCTCCGTGACAACGGTGGCCGTTGCCCATCCTATGGCTATGCCAATCACCGCGCCCGGCAGAAGAATGGCAAGCGTCCGCCGGTCATAGAAGCCGCGCCAGGCCCACAGCGACACCATGTCCATGACGATGAGAATCGGCAAAAGGATCGCGGCAGCCTGCACCGGTGGTACCGCCAGCGTCATCAGCGGGACGCCGAGCAACGCCATGGCGCCGCCGAAACCGCCTTTCGACAGGCCGACGAGAAGCACCGCCGGAATGGCGGCCATATAGAATGCGGAATTTGAAAGAAGCTCTGTCATGAATATCGGCTGGCTGGTCGCAAAGGCATAGAGCATCCATTCAGCCCAGGGAAGGGCTGGCGCCCATATCCGCCTTCACCAGTTCCCCAATCCCTAAAGCATGAGCAGAGCGTCATCCGTTTTCCATGTTTGGGCGATTCTCCTTGTCCCACGCCCCGTGGTTCGTCTATGCCCCATTCCAACCAAAATGACCGGCCAGAACGGGCCGGTCCGCCAGCAGGTGTCTTCGGATAGCCCGTCCGCTGGGGAATCAGGAGTTTGAGACCATGCAGAACCGCTGCCGCCTCGTATTGATCGCCCCGCCGCCCGAGCGCGCCGCCAATGACGACAGCCATGTCGAGGCCGCGCTTGCCGCAGGCGACGTCGCCTCCCTGATCATCCCCGACTATGGGCAGGACGAGGTAAGCTTCCAGGCGCGTGCCGAGCGGTTGACCCCCATTGCACAGGCTCACGGCATTGCCGTCATGATCGCCGGCCCTGCCCGCATCGCCACCCGCGCGAAGGCCGATGGCATTCATGTCGAGGGTTCCCTGCAAAATCTTGCTGAAACGGCCGAGAAATACCACGACCGCATGATGATCGGCACGGGCAGCATCAAGACGCGCGACGAGGCGCTCGAACGTGGTGAGGTCCAGCCTGACTACGTGTTTTTTGGCCGCTTCGGCTACGACAACAAGCCGGAGCCGCACCCGCGCAACCTCACCCTCGCCACATGGTGGTCGGAGATGGTCCAGGTGCCCTGCATCGTGCTCGGTGGCAACGAACTTTCCTCGGTGGAAGCGGTGGCCCGCACCGGGGCCGATTTCGTGGCTCTGGGATCCGCTGTCTTTTCCGACGAGACGGATCCGGCCCGCGCTGTCGCTGAAGCCAATGCCCTTCTCGATCAAACGGTGCCGCACTTCAAGGGAGTGTAGGGATGTCTGGACGCAAGACAGCGGCCTGCCTGATCGCCGCGTCCCTTATTGCAGGACTGGGAAACTCGTTTGCCGCCGCACCCGATGCGGCGGAACAATCCGGGCCGCCCCAGCGCACGGACCGTCTTGAGCCGCCGGGCGACCGTCCCTTGAATAGCCCCACCATCGACCGGGTCGACCCCAGCCGCTTCGGCACGCTGCCCGACGCCGCCTATGGCGCATTTCAGCGGGGCTACTACATCACTGCCCACAATCTGGCGCTTCCGCGCGCCGAAAATGGCGATGCCGCCGCCCAGACGTTGATCGCCGAGATTTACGCGCGTGGCCTCGGCATGCCGCGCAACGCGCGAAAAGCCGCCGAATGGTATGCCAAGGCAGCCGGGCAAGGCGTGCCCGAAGCCCAGTTCCAATACGCGCTGATGCTCCTCGACGGCAACTTCGTGTCCAAGGATACCAACCGCGCTTATGAGCTGATGCAGGTCGCAGCAGACAATGGCAACCGGCTTGCCCAGTTCAACGTGGCGCAGATGATCCTCGACAAGCATCCCGGTTTCGAGAACCAGAAACGCGCCGTTGCCTATTATCAGAGCGCGGCCGATGCCGGCCTCGCCGACGCGCAATATGCGATGTCCCAGGTCTATGCGAGCGGTTTCGGCGGCCGCAAGGCCGATGAAAAGGAAGCACGCCGCTGGCTTCTCCTGGCCGCCCGGCAGGGCTTCGACACCGCACAGCTCGATCTCGGCACCTGGATGGTCGAGGGCCGCGGAGGCGAGCGCAACCCGAAAGAGGGCTTCGCCTGGCTCAAACGCGCGGCCGAAAGTGGAAATGTCGCTGCGCAGAACCGGTTGGCGAAGCTCTATCGCGCGGGTATCGGGACGGAAGGCGATGTACAGGAAGCTGCCGCCTGGTACATCTCCGCCCGCCGCGCCGGCCTCATCGATCCGCAGATGGAGGACTTCCTTGCCGGCCTCACGGCGGAAGAAATGAAGGAAGCGATACAGCGCGCCAACCGGTTGCGCTGACTTTTTCGAAGATCATCTTTGGCCCACCGGCTTGCCTTGGCAGGCGTTTTATGGTCTTGGAAGCGCCAAATTGCGCGCTTCGACGCGCCAAAGACCCGCAGGACGTCTCATCATGAAAATCAACGGCAATGAAATCCGCCCCGGCAACGTCATTGAACACAATGGCGGCCTCTGGGTGGCGGTCAAGACCAACGCGGTGAAGCCCGGCAAGGGCGGCGCCTACAATCAGGTCGAACTGAAGAACCTGATCGACGGCACCAAGCTCAACGAGCGTTTCCGCGCCGCCGAGACGGTCGAGAAGGTGCGTCTCGAACAGAAGGACTTCACGTTCCTCTACGAGCAGGAAGAAGCCCTGGTGTTCATGGATTCGGAGACCTACGAGCAGCTTGAGCTGCAGAAGGATTTCGTCGGCGACCGCGCCGCCTTCCTTCAGGACGGCATGACCGTCACCGTCGAACTCTACGAGGAAAAGCCGATCGGCATCTCCCTGCCGGATCAGGTAACCCTCCAGGTGGTGGAAGCCGACCCGGTGGTGAAGGGCCAGACGGCAGCCTCTTCCTACAAGCCCGCAGTGATGGAAAATGGCGTGCGCGTGATGGTTCCGCCCTTCATTCAGTCGGGCGAGAGGATCGTGGTCGACACGAACGAAATCACCTATCTGCGCCGCGGCGAATAACCCCCGGCGCAATCAACCGAATTTCCGCAGGCAAGCATAAAGACGAAGGCTGAAATCACATGGCCCGTTCGGCGATCATCAATGTCATGGTTCAGGCCGCGATGAAGGCGGGCCGCTCGCTTGCCCGCGATTTCGGCGAAGTGCAGAACCTGCAGGTCTCCCTCAAGGGCCCGGGCGACTATGTCAGCCAGGCCGACCGCAAGGCCGAGGAGATCATTCACACCGAACTGTCCCGCGCACGCCCCGGCTATTCCTTCCTGATGGAGGAAGGCGGCACCATCGAGGGCGACGACCCGCAACACCGCTGGATCATCGACCCGCTGGACGGCACCACGAACTTCCTGCATGGCATCCCGATCTTCTCGATCTCCATCGCGCTGGAGCGCCAGGGGCAGATCGTGGCCGGCGTCATCTACAATCCGGCCATGGACGAGCTCTACACCGCCGAGCGCGGCGGCGGCGCCTTCCTGAACGATCGCCGCCTGCGCGTTGCGGCCCGTACCAAGCTCTCCGACTGCGTGATCGGCACTGGCATCCCCCATCTCGGTCGCGGCCATCATGGCGTGTCCCTGCTCGATCTGCGCAACGTCATGGCCGAGACGGCCGGCATTCGCCGTCTGGGTTCGGCGGCCCTCGATCTGGCTTACGTTGCCGCCGGGCGCATGGACGGCTTCTGGGAGGATTCGCTTTCTCCCTGGGATATCGCCGCCGGCATCATCATGGTGCGCGAGGCAGGTGGTTTCATCTCCGACAAGGATGGCGGCCAGACCATGTTCGATACGGGCAGGATTGTTGCCGGCAACGAACTGGTCCACCGCGCGCTCATAAAGACGCTCGCCCAGCCGGCCCGCTAGGGTCCGCCCTCTGAATATCCGTTTGAGGTCTCTGCACCGTCCCATGGCGGCTTTCGATGCCGCTATGGGCAGCTATGTCATTGTCGCCGAAATCGGGAAGCGCCTGCCCCGCCAGAACAGTCTCTATTTCGCGGACCGGGCGAGCTTTTCCTGTGGCGCAACGAGCCGGGAGCGCATGCTGGTGCTGATCGACGTCGACATTCCGCTCGAAAACGTCGTTCCCCCCGCCTGAGAAGGTGTCACACATCCACCATTGCTTATGCCCGGCTAAGCACCTGCGTGCGGTCACTTTCAATTTCGTCATATTTGCGATTACAGTCTGCGCTATCGGAATCATGGTTGATTGAGCGTCGCAAAGGACTCGAGGAGCGGATGGCCTTGCTGAAATCGCGGGAGGATGACGGATTTTCCGGAGGGATCGACTACGATCCCCATACATTGTCCAGTCCTCAGGTTTTCCTGTATTCGATGCTGATCTTCCTGGCGATATCCGGCTTTGTCGCCGCGATCCTGTTTCGCCAGGTCTCTTCGGCTTTCCAGACGAACCCCGGCCTGAACGGGCTTATCCTCGGCGTGCTGCTGATAGGCATATTGCTGGCCTTTCAGCAGGTGATCCGGCTTTTCAAGGAAGTGCGCTGGGTCAATTCCTTCCGCGCCGGCGGGGATGCCTCGGACCCGGTGTTACTTGCCCCCATGAAGGCGCTGCTCAGCCGTTCGTCCTCGGTGGCCCTGTCCACCAGTTCCATGCGCTCGATCCTGGATTCGATCGCCACGCGCCTGGATGAAAGCCGCGACATCTCGCGCTACCTGATCGGCCTTTTGGTTTTCCTCGGCCTTCTCGGCACCTTCTGGGGTCTGTTGCAGACCATCGGTTCCATCGGCGATACGATCCAGTCCCTCGACCCGGCCTCCGGGAACGCAAACGATGTTCTGGGCGCATTGAAGAGCGGCTTGTCCGCGCCGCTCGATGGCATGGGCACGGCGTTTTCGTCCTCGCTGTTCGGCCTTTCCGGCTCGCTGATCCTGGGCTTCCTCGACCTGCAGGCCGGCCGCGCCCAGAACCGCTTCTATACCGAACTTGAAAACTGGCTTTCCTCCGTCACAGACTTGGGTTCCGACATCGTCGAGGGCCGCGGCAACACGTCCGAGCAGTTGCAGGCGCTGGCCGAAAAGCTGCGCACGGTGCAGGAGGGCAGCGCCACCAACCCGCGCCTCGCCGCCTCCATGGCCAATCTTGCAGAAGGCATTTCCGGCTTGGTCAAGAACATGCGCCAGGAACAGCAGATGATGCGCGACTGGGTGGAATCCCAGGCCGAGGAGCAAAAGGCCCTGCGCACCACTCTGGAGAAGATAGCGACCTCCCTGAAACGGCGGGACAGCTGACGTGGCGCTCGCCCGAGGACGCCGCAGCGACCGTCGCGTCGATTACTGGCCGGGCTTCGTGGATGCCCTGGCGACGCTTCTGCTCGCCATCATGTTCCTGCTCTCGGTCTTCGTGCTCGCACAGTATTTCCTGAGCCAGGAAATCAGCGGCAAGGATGCCGTGCTCGACCGGCTGAACGCGCAGATCAACGAGCTGACACAGCTTCTGGCGCTGGAACAGGCGAATTCCCAGGACACGGAAGACGCTCTGGCCAGCCTCCGCGCTTCCCTTGCCGATGCCGAGGCAGAGAAGTCCCGCCTCCAGCAGCTTCTCGAGAGCGGCAGCGGCCAGAGCGAGGAAGCCGCCGTGCGCATCGGCGAATTGAGCGGCGCGCTGGAGAGTGAACGACAGATCAGCCAGCGCGCGCTGTCGCAGGTCGAACTGCTGAACCAGCAGATTTCAGCGCTCCGCAAGCAGATCGGCGCGTTGGAGGCAGCACTTGAAGCTTCCGAGAAGCGCGACCGCGAATCCAACACCAAGATCGCGGATCTGGGTCGCCGACTGAATGTTGCTCTTGCCCAGCGCGTTCAGGAGTTGAACCGCTACCGCTCGGATTTCTTCGGCCGACTGCGCGAAATCCTCTCCGACCGCGAGAACATCCGCATCGTGGGCGATCGTTTCGTCTTCCAGTCCGAAGTGCTCTTCTCCTCAGGCGCGACCGAGATCAATCCGAATGGCGAGGCCGAGATGAAGAAACTCGCCGAGGCCATCCTCGAACTGCAGAAGGAAATCCCCCCGGAGATCAACTGGGTGCTGCGCGTGGACGGCCACACGGACGACGTGCCGCTTTCAGGCACCGGCCGCTTCCGCGACAACTGGGAGCTCTCCACCGCCCGCGCGACGGCCGTGGTGAAATTCCTGATCCAGAACGGCGTACCGGCCAATCGCCTGGTCGCCGCCGGGTTCGGCGAATACCAGCCGCTCGACACGGCCAGCACGCCGGAAGCGCGCGCCCGCAACCGCCGTATCGAGCTCAAGCTCACCGAACGCTGAGCTGACATCCTTCTGCGCGGTCGGACATCGTTCGTTTCCGGCCGACTGCTCCCTTTCAAGTGAGGTATCCGCATGTCTTTCAGGAAGCTCGACGAACTTTGTCACCGGCTGCAGGCCTTCGACCACGCGCTCGCCATTCTCGGCGCCGACGAGGCCACCCATATGGCGCCGGGCGGTGGTGAGGCGCGGGCGGAAGCCATGTCCACGCTCGCCGGCATGGCGCATCGCCAGTCGAGCGCGCCGGAGATCGGCGACTGGATCGAGGCCGCCGAGGCGGAAGACCTGAACGCTGAGGAAAAGGCAGCCGTGGCGGAATTCCGACGCCACTACACCAACCTGACCTGTCTTCCGTCCGACTTCGTGGAGCGCCAGACACGAACCCGCATGCGCTCCGAACAGCTGTGGCGCGAAATGCGCGAGCGCGGCGACTGGGCTGGCTTCCTGCCGGCGCTGGAAGGCGTGATCGACCTTGCCCGCGAGGAAGCCCATATGCGTGCCGAAGCGCTGGGCCTTGCCCCCTATGACGCACTCATGGAGCAATACGACCCCGGCAATCGGGCCGCTGAGATCACACCGGTGTTCGGTGAATTGAAGACCTTCCTCGTCGATTTCGTGCCGCGGGCCCTGGAAGTGCAGGCGCGCCGTCTCAAGCAGCATCCGCTGCGGCCGCTTTCCGGCTCCTATCCCATCGAGCGGCAGCGCGAACTGGGGCTGGCGATGATGGCGGCCGTCGGATTTGACCTGACGCGCGGCAGTCTTTCAGTCTCGCACCATCCCTTCTGCGGCGGCGTGCCGACGGATGTCCGCATCACCACCCGCTACAAGACCGGCGAATTCCTGTCCTCGCTGATGGGCATTCTGCATGAAACGGGCCACGCCCTCTACGAGCAGAACCTCCCCGCCCGGTGGGCGCATTGGCCCCTGGGCAAGGCGCGCGGCATGGCGATCCACGAGAGCCAGAGCCTGTTCGTTGAAAAGCAGATCGGCCGCAACCCCGCGTTCTGGGAATGGGCCCTGCCGGTGGTCGAGAAGCATCTCGGCGAAAAATGGTCGAAGGACGAGATCCTCGCCCATGTCCACTACGTCGAGCCTGGCCTGATCCGCGTCGATGCGGATGAGGTAACCTACCCCCTCCACGTCATCCTGCGGTTCGAGCTGGAACAGGAGTTGATTTCCGGCACGCTGGAAGCCCGCGACCTGCCGGAAGCCTGGGACGCCCGGATGCGGGCCTATCTCGGTCTTTCAACCATCGACGTGCCGCAGGACGGCCCGATGCAGGATGTGCACTGGCCTTCCGCCGCTTTCGGCTATTTCCCATCCTACACGCTCGGCGCCATGATCGCCGCCCAGCAATGGGCCGCCATCGAAAAGGACATGCCCGATGTGAACGCGCAGATCGCCGCTGGCGATTTCGAGGCGGTCAATGCCTGGCGGCGCGACCGCATCTGGTCGCAGGGCTCACGCTGGTCCACACCGGAACTGATTGAGCGGGCAACGGGCGAGCCGCTCAATGAGTCTCATTTCCTTCGCCACCTGGAAGCGCGCTACGGCGCATAGCTGCGACTACAGCGAAGCCTGGAAGCCCGAACCCCGGCAGCTATTCCGCCGCGTCCCCGAAGGCATTCGCGCCTGCCTCGAACTGGAGGCTGGCGAGCTTGGCATAGACGCCGCCACGTGCCACAAGCTCGGCGTGGGTGCCCGCTTCCACGATACGCCCCTCGTCGAGCACGAGAATGCGGTCGGCCTTGAGCACGGTGGCCAGCCGGTGGGCGATGACCAGCGTCGTTCGCCCCTTCATCAAATGCTCAAGTGCTTTCTGCACCAGCGTCTCGCTTTGGGAATCGAGCGCCGATGTGGCCTCGTCCAGAAGCAGGACCGGCGCATCGCGCAATATGGCGCGCGCGATCGCAACGCGCTGCCTCTGGCCGCCCGAAAGCGTGACACCGCGCTCGCCGACCGGCGTGTCATACCCGTTCGCAAGCTCGCTGATGAAATCATGGGCAAGCGCCGCTTTCGCAGCGGCCTCGATCTCGGCGCGCGAAGCTTCCGGCCGCCCGAAGGCGATGTTCTCGGCGGCGCTCGCCGCGAAAATCGTCACATCCTGCGGCACGATCGCCATGCGCGAGCGAAGCGCATGCGGATCGGCCGAACGCACATCGACGCCGTCCAGCAGGACATGCCCGCCATCGACATCGTAATAGCGCAGCAGCAGCGAGAAAATGGTGCTCTTGCCCGCTCCCGAGGGGCCGACAATGGCAATGGTCTCCCCCGGCTCCACCGCAAAGGACAACCCGTGCAGGGCCGAACGGTCGGGCCGGCTCGGATAGGCGAAGGAAACCTCCTCGAAGGAAACCGCCCCGCGCGGCGGCTGCGGCAAGGCCACGGGATTTGCCGGCGCCACGATGGCCGGCTCTTCCGCCAGAAGTTCGCTCATGCGCTCCGCGGCGCCTGCAGCCTGCGAGAGCTCGCCCCACACTTCCGAGAGAGCGCCCAGCGCCCCGGCCGCCAGCACGGAATAAAGCAGGAATTGACCAAGCGTTCCGGGCGTCATGGCGCCCGAGAGCACATCGCGTGAGCCGAACCAGAGAACCGCGACAACCGACGAAAACGTCATGAAGATGGCGAAGAAAGTGAGGAAGGATCGCGCGAAGATCGACGAACGCGCCGCCGTGAAGGCCGTCTCGATGGCATTCGAAAACTTTCCGCGCACGGCTTTCTCGCCGGTGAATGCCTGGAGCGTGCGCACCGCGCCGATCTGTTCGCTGGCATAGGCCGTCGCCGCGGCAAGTGTGTCCTGCGCAAAGCGTGAACGCCGGCGCACCGAGCGGCCGAAGGCCACGAGCGGGAACACGATCACCGGAATGGCCAGCACCACCAGCAGAGAGAGGCGCGGGCTGGTGACCACCATCATTCCGACAGCGCCGAGCCCCATGATGAGATTGCGCAGCGCCACGGACGCCGTCGCGCCGACCGCCGATTTCACCTGAGTCGCATCCGCCGATAGGCGCGAAACGATCTCGCCTGACTGGACGCTGTCGAAGAAGCCCGGCGAAAGCCGCGTCACATGATCAAACACATCGCGGCGCAGGTCCGCCACCACTCGCTCGCCCAGCGTGATGACAAAGAAATACCGCCCTGCCGAGGCCAGCGCGAGCACGGCGGCCACCACCACCAGCATGGAAAAATAATTGGCGATGAAGATGGAGTCCTGCTCGGAAAAACCATGGTCGATCATGCGACGCACCGCCAGTGGCAGCGTGAGCGTGGCAAGGGCGGCCAGGACAAGAAAGAACACGGCTCCGGCCATCAGGCCCGGATAACGTCCGATATAGGGGAAAAGGCGCCTCAGCGGCTGCAGGGAGCGCCTCTTGACCGCCGTCGCCCTTGCCCCGGTATCCGTGTCGGTACCCGCCATCCGCCCATTCCCTTCAGTCATCGCAATGCCGCGATGGACAAATTGTGCACCGCTCAAGCCTTGTCTTGGCGAAACGCCTGATGTATAGGCTCGCCAACCTCTGCGAAGCCGTAGCCTTCCTTGGCCGCGGCTTCAAGTTTTGAAGATGGGTGCAATTGCCGCAAGAGCGGACGAATTGAAACCCGCCAACCAAGTTCAGGACAGACCGATGAAAGCCGAAATTCATCCCGACTATCACATGATCAAAGTCGTCATGACCGACGGCACCGAGTATGAGACCCGCTCCACCTGGGGCAAGGAAGGCGACACGTTGCAGCTCGACATCGACCCGTCCTCGCACCCTGCCTGGACCGGTGGCCAGCAGTCGCTGGTTGATCGTGGCGGCCGCGTCTCCAAGTTCAAGCAGCGCTATCAGGGCCTGGGCATCTAAGGCTTCACGGCGCCTCGGGCGGCCTCCCCGCCCATCCCCTGCCCGTATTGGCAGGGCGCCGGAAAAGATCGATAAAAAACCCGCCTATTCCGGCGGGTTTTTTGTTTCGGCCCTGTCGACATGGCCCAGGTCCAGATCGGGGTCAATCAGATCGCGCACGCGCTTTTTCAGCGTCCCGGCATCGGGAAATCCGCCGTCGCGCTTGCGCTCCCATATCAGAACGCCATTGCAGGTGATTTCGAAGATACCACCCGTACCGGGCCTGAGCGCCACTTCGCCCAGTTCGGTCGAAAAGGTGGAGAGCAGCTCCTGCGCGAGCCATGCAGACCGCAGGAGCCATTGGCATTGCGTGCAATAGGTGATTGCAACGCGATGACCGCTCACCGTGCTCAGGCCGCGCTGAGCTTGGCGAGCGTGGCGTCGTCCACCTCGAAATTGGCATAGACGTTCTGCACGTCGTCATCGTCTTCAAGCGTGGCGACCAGCTTGAGAATCGACTGCGCGCGCTCCTCGTCCACCGGTGTGCCCGTCTGCGGACGCCAGATCGCCTTCACCGATTCCGCCTCGCCGAGCGCCGCTTCCAGCGCCGACGTCACCTCACCGATATCCTCGAAACCACAGATGATGACATGGCCGTTCTCGTCGGACAGCACATCCTCCGCGCCTGCCTCAATGGCCGCTTCCATCACCTTGTCGGCATCGCCGACACTCGCCGGGTAGACGATCTCTCCCACCCGGTCGAACATGAAGGACACGGAGCCCGTCTCGCCGAGCGAGCCGCCAGCCTTGGTGAAGGCGGCGCGAATATTGGAGGCAGAGCGATTGCGGTTGTCGGTCAGCGCCTCGACGATAACCGCCACGCCACCGGGACCATAACCCTCGTAGCGCACTTCCTCGTAGTTTTCGGAATCGCCGCCAGCCGCCTTCTTGATGGCGCGCTCGATATTGTCCTTCGGCATGGACTGGGCCTTGGCGTTCTGGATCGCCAGACGCAGGCGCGGGTTCATCGCGGGATCAGGCAGGCCGGTCTTGGCGGCAACGGTGATTTCACGCGCCAGCTTGGAAAACATCTTCGAGCGGACGGCATCCTGCCGGCCCTTGCGGTGCATGATGTTCTTGAATTGGGAATGACCGGCCATGGGGCTCCTTCTCACGGTCTTTTGAAAACATCGGGATTGTGGCGCCTTATAGTGAAATTGGCCGCAAACGTCCAGAACCGCGCACCATCGCGCTGCAAGGAAGCCGAAGCGGCAGAACGCGAGACCTGAAGCCACAACCAACGCCACGGGAGATGCCTGCCATGAATGCCCGCATGAACGCACTCCGCATGACCGCCTTTCTGTTATGGATCATCATCGCCATCCCGCTTGCCGCCTCGCTTGCAGCAGCACAGGTGTCGGACCAGGCCCGGCAACGCCCAAGCACCTGCCTCGCCGTCGCGCAGGCCCTTCCCGATGTGATTTACACGTCTTTCACGATGCCCGTGGCGGGACGGGGCGATCCGGTCACGATCACCTATGCGGGCCATTCCACCTATGTGATCCGCACGCCTGCCGGCGTCACCATCGCCACGGACTATTCCGGCGTCTACGGAAATGACCCGCTGCCGCGCGTCGTCACGATGAACAAGGCCCATTCCACCCATTATTCAATGAATCCGGACCCGGCCATCGAGCATGTTCTTCCCGGCTGGGGCGAGAACAGCGAACCGGCCAGCCATTCAGTGATGGTGGACGATGTCTACATCCGCAACGTCACGACGGATATCAACCGCTACGGCCTTATGGAGCCCAACGCTAATTCCATCTTCATCTTCGAGGTCGCGGGGCTTTGCATCGGCCATCTGGGGCATTTGCACCACCGGCTGGAAGACGCCCATTACGCCGCGATAGGCCGCCTGGATGTGCTGATGGTGCCCATTGACGGCGGGCTGACCCTGTCCCTCGACGGCATGAGCGAAATCGCCCGCAGGCTGTCCTCGTCGATCATCCTGCCCATGCACCGCCATGCAACGCCGCTCAGCGAATTCACGAGCCGGATGGGCGCGGGTTTCGATCTGGATTTCCGCGACACGGCCGGCCTGTCGGTCTCCATCGACACGCTGCCCCGCCGCCCCACCATCGTGGTGCTGCGGGGCGTTTGAGCCCGATTCGTGAAACAAGCCCGCTTTATTTCAGCGTCTCTCCGGCAGCAAGCGCCCTGTCGCGCGCCCGCTTGCGCCGCGCCAGCATGTTCAGGCCTTCGACGAGAGCGGAAAAGCCCATGGCCGCGTAGATATAGCCCTTCGGCACGTGGAAGCCCATTCCATCGGCGATCAGCGTCATGCCGATCATCAGAAGGAAGGCGAGCGCCAGCATGACCACGGTGGGATTGGCCGCAATGAAGCGTGACAGCGGCTCGGCGGCGATCAGCATCACGGTGACCGCACTGATGACGGCGATGAACATGATGGCGATCTCGTCGGTCATGCCGACGGCGGTAATGATGGAATCGATGGAGAACACGAGGTCGAGCATCAGAATCTGAACGATCGCCGCGCCCACCGACATCGTCACCTTGCCCATCATGTTTTCCTTGCCGTCCACGGGATCGACCGAATGATGGATTTCCTTGGTTGCCTTCCAGACAAGGAACAGGCCGCCAGCGATAAGGATCAGGTCACGCCAGGAGAACCCGTGGCCGAACAGGGTGAAGACAGGCGCCGTGAGCTGCACGATGAAGGAGATGGTCGCCAGGAGCGCCAGCCGCAGAATGAGCGCGGCCCCAATGCCTATGCGCCGGGCCGAGGCCTGATTTTCAGGCGGCAGCTTGTTTGTCAGGATGGAAATGAAGATCAGGTTGTCGATACCGAGCACGATCTCCAGCACCACGAGCGTGATCAGGGCAACCCAGGCCTCCGGGCTGGAAACGAAGTCGAAATATCCGGCAAGCCATTCCATTGGAGCCCCCTCGATGGAAAATCCTCAACACCGCCCCAGCCAGCCCCATACGGACCGGCAAGGCGGACAGTTCCGCAGAAGTAGGAACAAGGTCCCGTCGCGTCAACGCCAGAAGGCGGGGACGGTTTCCTCTAGGCGCGGCCCCAGCCGCAACGGCGCGATTTTTTCGGCAAGACCGGTGCGGTCGGAAATCTCGACCGCCAGCCCGCAGATCGTTGCCGGCCCGTTGGCCGCCTCGAAGCGCCCCTTGGGCACCTTGGCGGTAAAACGGTTCAACGGCTCGTCCTTGTCCATACCGAGCGAGGAATTGTAGTCGCCGCACATGCCAGCATCGGAAAGATAGCCGGTGCCGCCATCGAGAATCTGATGATCAGCGGTCGGCTGGTGGGTATGCGTACCCACCACGACGCTTGCCCGCCCGTCCACGAAATGGCCGAAGCACATCTTCTCGGAGGTCGCCTCGGCGTGGAAATCGATGATCACCGCATCGGCCTGCTCGCCCAGGGGGCAGGCCGCCAGCACATCCTCCCCACAGGCGAAGGGATCGTCTAGCTCGGGATGCATGAAGACCCGGCCCATGATGTTTGAGACGAGCACACGGGCCCCGTTGCGCGCGATGTAGACGCCCGAGCCCCGGCCGGGCGTTCCCTTGGGAAAATTCGCCGGCCGCAGGAAACGCTCCTCGCGCGGCGCGAAAGTCAGAGCCTCGCGCTGGTCCCAGACGTGATTGCCCGTCGTCACCACATCTGCGCCCGCATCGAGCGTGTTGCGGAAAATCTCCTCGGTAATGCCGAACCCGCCTGCTGCGTTTTCGCCATTCACCACCACGAAATCGAGCCTGAAGTCGGAAATCAGCCCCGGAAGCTTGTCCCAGACCGCCGTCCTGCCGGACCGTCCCACCATATCGCCAAGAAACAGGAATCGCATGGGCTCTTCTATAAAGGCGGAGCGAGGCGACGCAAGCCGCTTTCGGTCAGGATTTCCGCAATTGCCATGTCATGATCCTCGTCAGGCACGCGCTCCACCTCCTGGCAATCGAAGGCGATACCGATCAGCCGCGGCTTGCGGCCCTGCTCGGCAAGCCGCGCTATGGCCCGGTCGTAATAGCCCGCGCCATAACCGATGCGATGGCCGCGCCCGTCGAAGGCCGCGAGCGGTACGAGCATCAGGTCGGGATCGAGCACGGCGGCCTCCGCGTCCGGCCCCTGGGTGCCGAAGCCCATGTCGACAAGCTGCGCGTCGCGCATGAACGCGCGGAAGACGATGGTGGTCTTGTCGAGGATCGCCGGCAGGCAGAGCCGCGCGCCCCGTTCGGCCAGCGCTTCCATGAGGGGGCGCACATCCATTTCGGAGCGCATCGGCCAGAAGCCGGCAACAACTGCGCCGGGGAGCGGCGCGAGCTTGTCCGCCCATCCTGCAAGCGTCTGCGCAGCCTGCGCGCGCCAGGCCGGATCGAGCGCATCGCGCCGCCCGAGCGCTTGCTCGCGGAGTTCCTTCTTGAGGGTTCGGGGAGTTGCGGAGCGAGGCGACATGCCTGCCAGACTAAAGCATTCGGCGGTCAGGGGGAAACACCCGATGTCCACTTAAATGGGGCAAAACAAGAAGATAACGCGTCCTCTATGCGCCCGAAAGGACGCATCGCGCTCCAAGTCACCTGCCCCCCAAAAGGCAAAGGTGGCGATCCACGGCGACCGATGGAATGTTGATCCCGGGAACCTACAATGTAGGTGGGCGCCGTGTGACCAAGCCCACGGGCCGGGTCAGGAACAGCTCCCTTAAGGATCAATAAGGCCCCGGGGATAAGTTTTCCTGTCGGGAAGCGCAGATCGCTGCAGCCAATATAGGGCTCGCCCTGCATCTGCGCCAGTGGCATGATGCCCTTGCACTCGCAATTTTCACCCCATAGTTTCGCTCTCGCATTCTGCGGTTGGATGGCAACAACGGGCACCCGCATAAATGCGGAAAAACAGGGAGATAGAACGGGGCAGCGTTTTCTTGAAACAATGAACCGATCGATTACGTTTTGACTTGAACAACCTCCTGGAAAGAGAACGCATGCGCTTTGAAGGCACGGCGGATTATGTCGCCGACAAGGATTTGATGGTGGCCGTCAACGCGGCAATCGCGCTGGAGCGCCCCCTTTTGGTGAAGGGGGAGCCCGGCACAGGCAAGACGGAGCTTGCCCGACAGGTGGCGGCAAGTCTCGGCCTCGATCTTATCGAATGGCACGTCAAATCCACGACGCGCGCGCAGCAAGGGCTTTATGAGTATGACGCCGTATCGCGCCTGCGCGACAGCCAGTTGGGCGACGAGCGTTTCAACGACATCGCGAACTATATCAAGCGCGGCAAGCTGTGGGATGCCTTTGCAGCCGGGCGCAAGAGCGTTCTCCTGATCGATGAGATCGACAAGGCCGACATCGAGTTCCCCAACGATCTCCTGCAGGAGCTCGATAAGATGGAGTTCTTCGTCTACGAGACCGGCGAAACGATCCGCGCCGTCAACCGGCCCATCGTCATCATCACCTCCAACAATGAGAAGGAGCTGCCCGACGCCTTCCTGCGCCGCTGCTTCTTCCACTACATCCGCTTTCCCGATGCTCAAACCCTGGCCCGCATCGTCGAGGTTCATTATCCGGGCATAAAGCAGAAGCTGGTTTCGGAAGCGCTGACGCAGTTCTACGAAATCCGTGAAATGGCGGGCCTGAAGAAGAAGCCCTCAACCTCCGAGGCGCTGGACTGGATAAGGCTCCTCGTCGCAGACGATGTCCAGCCTGAAGATTTGCGAACAGACGCGAAAAACGCCCTTCCCCGGCTCCACGGCGCATTGCTGAAGAACGAACAGGACGTGCACCTGTTCGAGAAACTCGCCTTCATGGCGCGACGCCAATAGATACAATGTTTGTATGAACAATAGTTATAGAATAATTACGCATTAATCCAATATTCATGTCGAAAATATTAAAAGGAGAATTCAATATATAGTTTTGGATGATTTTTATGAAATATATTTGTTTTTATGTTATTCCATTTCTTCTGATCACCGCTTGCACCGGCGTCGAGGGAGAAAGATATATAGGCGCTCCAGGTTCTGCGATGTGGCACGCAACGGCTTCACCAAGCACCGTGGCAGCCCATTATGGCAGACACTGCATCGCCTACGGGTTCAGACCAGGGTCCGAGGCGTTTGCCCGTTGCCTTCAGGACGAAACCTTGGCTAGCCGCAAACGGGCAGATAGCCGGATAAACGCCGACGCGAACAGGCAGGCATCTGACAACACCCGGATGCACAAACCCGTCGCCCCTGTCGCGACTTCTCCTCTCAACAGCAGAACAAGTTGCCGCAGCTACAAGGGTTCTCTCGCATCCCACACCTATTGCGACACATCCAACTGGTGAAGGCATCACGGACGCAGGCTTAAAGCCTCAAGCGCGGCTGGCCCTTGCAGCGGACGCCTCCCCCGGCAACAGTGAGATGACAGCAGGGGGAGCATCCCCTTCAGGGGCAGATCCGGGGCAGATAGTCCGATGGGGTCATGCCGCAACAATAGGGAACCTGTTCGATGCCAGATATCACGATCCGCCCGCTCGCCAGATCAGACGAAAAGGAATGGCGCCGCCTTTGGACCTCCTATCTGGAGTTCTACAAGACCAGCGTACCCGAGGAAGTCTACGCCAGCACCTGGAAGCGGCTTCACGAGACAGGCGAATACGAGCCGAACGGGCTGATTGCCGAGGTCGACGGCAAGGCGGTTGGTCTGGTGCATTACATGTTCCACCGCACATGCTGGACCATCGGCAACAATTGCTATCTGCAGGATCTCTATGCCGATCCGGAAATCCGCGGCAAGGGCATAGGCCGGGCGCTGATCGAAGCGGTCTACGAGAAGGCCGATGAGGCCGGCGCCGCCAATGTCTACTGGATGACGCAGGACTTTAACGAAACAGCCCGCAAGCTCTATGATCGCATCGCGAAGCTGACGCCGTTCATCAAGTACCAGCGAAAATGAGGCCCGATGTTCATACCCTTCTTCCTTGAGCTCAAGGCGGCGCGCGTGCCGGTCTCGCTGCGCGAGTACCTGTCACTGCTCGAAGGCATGGAGAAGGGCCTCGTCACCTATGACGTGGAAGGCTTCTACTATCTCGCCCGCGCGGCCCTGGTGAAGGACGAACGGCATATCGACCGTTTCGACCGCGTATTCGGTCATGTGTTCAAGGGTGTCGAGGCCGTGACGGGGCCGGAAGGCGTGGACGAACGGCCCATCCCCGAGGAATGGCTGCGCAAGCTCGCCGAAAAGCACCTCACCGAGGAGGAGAAGAAACTTGTCGAGGCCCTTGGCGGCTTCGAGAAGCTGATGGAGACGCTGAAGAAGCGGCTGGAGGAGCAGAAGGGGCGACATCAGGGCGGCAGTAAATGGATCGGAACCGGCGGCACCTCGCCCTTCGGCGCCTATGGCTACAATCCCGAAGGCGTGCGCATCGGCCAGCATGAATCGCGCCACCGCCGCGCGGTGAAGGTCTGGGACAAGCGCGAATTCAGGAACTTCGACGACACGGTCGAACTCGGCACCCGCAACATCAAGGTGGCTCTGAAACGCCTGCGCCGCTGGGTGCGTGAGGGCGCCGAGGAAGAATTCGACCTGCCCGGCACGGTGCAGGCGACGGCCGAGCATGGCTATCTGGATGTGCGCACCCGTCCTGAGCGTCGCAACGCCGTGAAGCTCCTGATGTTCTTCGACGTGGGCGGCTCCATGGACGACCATATCCGCATCGTGGAGGAGCTTTTTTCGGCGGCGCGCGCCGAGTTCAAGCACATGGAATATTTCTACTTCCACAACTGCCTCTATGAAGGCGTGTGGAAGGACAATCGCCGCCGCTATTCCGAAGTGACCCCGACGCCTGACGTGCTTCACAAATACGGCCCCGACTACAAGGTGATCTTTGTCGGCGACGCCTCCATGAGCCCCTACGAGATCGCCTATCCCGGCGGCTCGGTGGAGCACTGGAACAAGGAGGCGGGACATGTCTGGCTCGACCGTGTGCTCGCGCAATGGCCGAACACGATCTGGCTGAACCCGGTGCCGGAAAAGCACTGGGGCTATACCCATTCCATCCAGATGCTGCGGGAGATTTTCACAAACCGCATGTATCCGCTCACCCTGTCAGGCCTGGAAGCCGCCACGCGGGAGCTTTCACGCAAGCATTGAGCGCAGCGCCGGCAGGCGCAAGATCGGAGCTAAAGTAGACAGAACATGTGACGCGCAACCGTTCCGGTCATGCCCGGCGGCTCCTCGCAACAGCGCTTCCAGGTTTGAAGCCCTCAGCCTCCCGCCCGGTGAACATCCTGAGCTTGCCGAACGGCGACCCCACGTACAGCCCCGTTTTATGCCACCCCGCGCCGCCCGACCATCCGGCGCCCGGCAGGATGCTGGCCACGGGCTTCGTCGCCGGCGCGGATATGCCCGGAATGCTCTCCGCCGAAGATCAGCTGGAGAAAATCGATCAGCCATTGCTTCAAATGCTGGTCCCAGATGAGCCTGCCGCCCAGATGATCACGGCCGGGCTGCGCACCCGGCATGACGAAGCGCTGCGCGCCGCGCACCACCCATCGCTGCATCATCGCGCGTGTCAACTCGCCGTGGAACTGCACGCCCCAGGCGTTTTCTCCGTATCGGAAAGCCTGGTTGGGATAATGCTCGGCGGTGGCAAGCAGGGTCGCGTCGCGTGGCAGCGAAAAGCCCTCGCGATGAAACTGATAGACCATCTCGGGCCAGTGCAGGAGCCGCCGGCCTTCTTCCGTCGCCCGAAGAGGATACCAGCCGATTTCCACCAATCCGCCGTCGTGGCCCTTCACCTGCCCGCCCAAATGCTTCACGAGCATTTGCGCACCGAGACAGATACCCAGGAAAGGCTTGTTTTCACGGAGAGGCACTTCGAGCCAGTCGGTCTCGCGGCGCACATAATCCTCATGATCGTTTGCGCTCATCGGTCCCCCGAAAACCACCGCGCCGGCATAGTCTTTCAGCGTGTCGGGAAGCGTCTGGCCAAGCGGCGGCCGCCGTACGTCGAGCACAAAGCCGCTGGACTGCAAGACCTGCCCGACCCTCCCCGCGCTCGACGTCTCCTGATGCAGAACGATGAGGATCTTGCGACTGGGTCCGGTTTGCATGGCTTGCTGGCTAGTTCCGGCTGGTTTTTTCCTGGATTTCCTGACGAAGCAGCACCCGATCGCGGCTGTCGACCCCGATCAGTTCGGCCACGCGCCAAACGAGATTATCCTCAAGCTCGTGCATTTCGCCATCCGCAAAGACGATACCCCACATGAGACCGATAAACGCCTTGCGGGCATCGGCATCGAGATGCCGCTTGAGAACACTGGTGAACGCGTAGAGATCGACCGCTTCCTGCTCGGCCTTTTCCCCCGCCTGCATCAGTTGTTCAAGCTCCGCGCCGCTTACATTGTATGTTTCCGACAGGATTTCCCGCAACCGCTTCATCTCCGCATCCTCGCGGATGCCATCCGCATCAAGCACGGTGAAAAGAAGGGCCGCAGCGGCCACGCGCGGATCGTCATCCGGCGAAATCCGCTTCTCGCGGGGCCCGCCGGGGAGGTCTTTCAGGAAAGAGAGAATGCTGTCGAACATGAGCCTTGCAGTGCCGGTGCCTGAACCGCGGCGAGCCTCGTTCGAAGGCGAATCGCCGCTGTCTTCCTCTTTAAAATAGGCGGAAGCCGCCCTGCGTCGAGCCACTTGTTTCCTTTTCCGGCTCCACACCCGGATCGTCTGGGGAAGGCGGGGCGATGGGTGTTTCCCGTTCCTCTACCGCAGCGGCGTTTTCCGGAACCGGCTTACCAGCGACAGCAGCCGCTTCCGCGGGCTTCGGCGAAACAGCCTCTTCGGGGCCGGGGGTCACGGGTTTGTCCGACAATGGCGACTGCCCGGCGTCCACTTCGATCACGACCGGTTCCTGCATCGTGGCGGCGTCGCCCCTCAGCGGCACCTCTGGCTCGGGCGCAGGAATGGCGGGCGGCGTGAAATCCTCCTCGCCCTCGATCACCTGTGCCAGACGCTCTATGGGTGTGCGCCATTCAAACGCATCGAGCTTGCCGGTCACCGGAGAGATGGGCGCCCAGCGCTCTGAAACGAAGCCATCGGCCACCCATGCGGGATCGCGCGGCGCACGCAGCGCCTTGGCAAGCCACTGCCTGACACGGCCCTGGTCGCCGGTCTCGGCCTCTTCGATGTCAGCCATGAGCAGATAGACCGCCTCGCGCGGCCCAAGACGCGCGGCAGCCTCGCAGGCTTCGCGCGCCAGTTTGAACTCGCCGGCATCGAGCGCCGCCCGTCCGACGACGAGCGAGGATTCGGCATTGTTCTGCTTCAGCGATTCCAGACGCTTGGCCCGCGTCAGCCTGTCCTGCACGGAATCGCCGGGTCGCGCATGGATATAGACATCGGCAACCTCGGGGTGCGGCTCCTTCTTCCAGACGCTTTCCAGCACCTTGGAACCCTTGCGCAGCTCATTGAGACGGAACAGCGCCCGGCCAGCCACCAGCGCAGCCGGCACGAAATCGGGCCGCAGCTTGTGGGCTTCGAGCGCCGACGCGCGGGCAGCCTGCGGATCGCTGTCCAGAATATCGTTGGCCTTGGCCGTAAGAAGCACGGCACGGCGGCGGGATGCCGCCTCCTTTGCCGTCGTTCCGGACGGCTTGCGCCCGTCAAGCAGCTTTATCGCGCCGTCCCAGTCTCCCTCAGCGGTCTTGCCTTCAAGTGCCGCCGTCGCCGCCCATTCGAGTTGCGGGGCGGCTTCTGCCGCGCGTTCGGCATAATGCCGCGCGGCCTCACGCTCGCCCATGCGCTCGGCCTCCAGATAAAGCCCGCGCAGACCGAGCAGGCGCATCTCCGGGTCGTCCAGCATGGCGGTGAACTTCTCGCGAGCCGCGTTGCGATCCCCATCAAGCAGGGCAGCCTGCGCATCAAGGAGGTGGATCAGCGGCTCCTGATCGGAAGAAATGAGCTTGGCTGCCTGCTGGCTCATGCGTCGCGCAAGCCCGCCATCGCCCGCACCCGCCGCGATCATGCCCGTGGAAAGCGCCTGATAGCCTCGATCACGCCTGCGCACCCGAAAATAGCGGGCCACCGTGTAGGGGCTCGTCCAGATGCTGCGCACGAGCCACCACAACACCATGATCGCCGCGACCAGCGCCACGACGGCCACCGCCGCCGTCATCAGCGAAACCTCGTAGCGATTGCCGGCGAAAACGAGATCGAGCTGCCCCGGCCTGTCGGCCAACCAGGCAAAGCCCAGCCCGAGCAGGAAAATGACAACGAGATAAAAGAGAACGCGGAACATCTGCGCTATGCCCCCTTGAGCGCATTGGAAAGCGCCTTGTCGAGCGCTTCATCAGCGGCCTGCCGGGCTTCGAGCTTACGAGCGAAATCGGCTGCAGCCGCCTTCCCCGCTTCCGGCAGGGTCGCATATTCGGCCAGCGCCTTGCGATAGTCATTGGCGATCACCGCCGCTTCCATACGGGCGGCAATTGCCGGCGGCTCGCTGCCTTCCACACTGCCCACCGGACGCACCACCACGAGGGAGCGGGCACTGGCCATAAGGCTGTCGATCATGCCACCGTCGCTTGCCGCAGAACGATTGGCCGCCTGCACGATGCTGCTTGCCACCCGCGGAGCCTCGACCGCTAGGCTGGCGCGGCTTGGAAGACCGGTTTCAGCGAAGGGGCGCAACGCTTCCAGCGCGCTCGCCTCACCTTCCGGCGCAACCGCGGCAAAGGCATCGAGTTCGCCAGAGAAGGATGAGCCGCGATCCACGGCCGATTTCAACGCCGTCGCCGCCATGATGGCAGCCAGCTTCGAGGCACTGCCGCCTTCCTCGACACGCTCTTTCAAGGTTGCAAGCTCATTGCCGAAATTGGCGAGCGCGGCGGCATTGTCGGAGGCCGACTTCGCGGCCTGATCGGCGTTCGAGGACACCTTGCCCAGTTCCACCTGCAATTCCGCGACCTGCCGGGAAACCGGCTCGACGGCGGCGCTCACGGCGCCTGCATCGAGGCCGGAGGGTCCTGCTTCCTCGATCTTGGCGACACGCGCCGAAAGCGCATCGAGGCCCGGCCCTTCGCCAGCCCCACCAGAGGAGACCGATTGCTGGAGGGTGGAAAGCTCGGTACTCAGCGCGGAAATGCGTCCGTCCAGCGAATTGGCGAGATCGGTCGCCTGCGCGAGCGCGGCACTCACGTCTGCGCCGTTTGAGGCCTGGAGAGCCTCCTGTTGATCGTTGAGCTTGGTCTCGAGCGCAGCAAGCTGCTGGCGCAGCGTTTCAACGGCCGGGTCGGCAGTCTTCGGCTCGGGTCTCAGGCCGGGCAGAAGACCCGACCATTGCAGGCCTGCCGCAAGAGCCAGCGCAATCACGCCGCCGGCGACGCCAGCCCCGAACATACCGCCCACGCCACGCCCGGAAGGCTTGGCCGTTGCCGCGGGGTTAGCGGCAGCCGCCTTTTCCTGTCGCGGCTTGTCGCTCCCTGATGTTCCGGTCCCCGAAGACGCCCGCCCGAATTCGCCCGGTTTGCCGGCGGCATCGCTCGAGACCTTCTCCTTTTCCGGGCTCGCGGGGCTGGACGGCTGCATGGTTCCGGCCTTTTCAGCCGGTGCGCTCGCATCCGCTCCGGGCTTTGCAGGCTGGGCAGGCCGGGCAGGCCGGGCAGGCTCTTTTGCCGCCGTACTGCCATCCGCCGTCTCACGCTTGACCTGATCCGGATCGAGGTCGATCGTCACCGGTTCCCGCTCGGTTTTGGAATGGCGCGTTCTCGGCGTTTTGACCATCAAGCGACTCCGCTGGCAAAAGACAAATCCGGCGCCTTGTGCGGCGCATATGAAGTCCTATCACACCAACATGTGGTGAAAACAGGGGCTGACGCGCTCAGCCTTTCGACGTAAGCAGCGAAAGAAGGCTCTCTTCGCTCGGAGAAACCGCAATTTCGGCCCTTTTCGGAGCGATTGGCTGCAAGGCATCGGCGATGCGCTGCGACAGGCAATAAAATGTCGCACCCAAAAGTTTCGTTCGAATGAAAGGGTCTCGCATCAACCGGCAGAATTGCATCGCGCCATTCGCGGAATGAAGCAGCACCGCATCGACCGGCGCTTCGCCCAAAACCTCCTCGATCTCGGCCGCCGACGGCTCCAGCGGCAGCGTATCGTAGATTTCGATCAGCCGGGGGATATGCCCCGCCGCCTTCAGGCGCATTTCGAGCACGTCCCGGCGCACCCGTCCGCACAGCACGGTGACATGGCAAGGTGCCGCGAAATCCGCGTCGATCCGCCTGGCGAGGCCTTCCGCATCGCCGGCACCTTCGTCCACCACGTCAAGCCCGGCAGATCGCGCCTCGCGCGCCGTCCTCATGCCCACGGCATAGACCGGCTTCTCCTTTAGCGCATCGAGAATTGAGCCCGGTGCATGGCGTATTGCATTGGGGCTCGTGACGGCAACGACATCCACCGGCATTTCCGCAATGGCGGGGTGCAACGGCACGGTTTTCGTCAGCGGCAAAACCAGCGGCTCGAACCCGCTGTCGATCAGCCGCGCCCTCGTTTCGGCTGCGCCCGGTTCAGGCCGCGTGACGAGCACCCGCATGGGTCACGTCCAGCTCTCGAAGAAGCGCGTTCCAGCCTTCTCCCGGATCGCGCCGCCCAGCGCCGCCCCGATACGCGCGGCATCGACTGCTTTGCCCGCATCGGAAATCTCGTGCACTTCACGCCCGTCCGGGGTCAGGACCATGCCGTGGAAACGCAGTGCGTCTCCGTCCACTCGGGCGAGCCCGGCTATAGGGGTCCGGCATGAGCCGTCGAGTGTGCCGAGAAAAGCTCGCTCGCAGGCAAGTTCGGCCCCGGTCGGCCCATGATGTATCGCGGCAACCATCGGGCCGATGCGGGCATCGCCGATGCGGCTTTCGATGCAGATCGCCCCTTGCCCCAGGGCCGGCGGGAAGCGGGCTGGATCCATCACCTCGCTCGCCACATGCTCCATGCCGAGCCGCTTGAGGCCGGCAAGGGCGAGCAAGGTGCCTTCCGCTACGCCTTCCTCGAGCTTGCGCAGCCGGGTCTGGACATTGCCGCGAAACATGCCGACCTCCAGGTCCGGCCTTAACCGCAGCACCAGCGCCTGCCGACGCAGCGAGGAGGTACCGAGTTTGGCCCCATGCGCAAGATGTTCAAGGCTCGCCACGCTGCGCCCGATGAACACATCGCGCACATCCTCGCGCTCAAGGAACGCGGAGATTTCCAGCCCATCCGGCAAGACGGTCGGCATGTCCTTGGAAGAATGCACGGCCAGATCGATGCGCCCGTCAAGCAGCGCCTCCTCGATCTCCTTTGTAAAGAGTCCCTTCCCGCCCACCTGCGCCAGGGGCCGGTCGAGGATGCGGTCGCCGGCGGTGGAGATGACGACGATCTCGAACTTCTCCTCCGGCAGGCCGTGGGTGGCCATCAGCCTGGCGCGCACTTCCGCTGCCTGCGCCACGGCCAGCGCGCTGCCGCGCGTCCCGATCTTCACCATATCCGTTTGCATGCCGTCTCGTCCGTGCTAACCCGCATCCGAACCGGATGCTCCTCTCCCCTAACGGGGATTGGTCGCGACGGCAACATGAGTGGGTAAGGCTGAATGACGCGCATCCTTGGCATCGAGACGAGTTGCGACGAGACGGCGGCTGCCGTGATCGAGGACGATGGCGGCGCACACGCAATCCTCTCCCCGAGAATCCTGTCGAATGTCGTTCTGAGCCAGATCGAAGAGCACGCGGCCTTCGGCGGCGTGGTGCCTGAAATCGCTGCGCGCGCCCATGTGGAAGCGCTCGATGGCGTAATCGAAGCCGCCCTTGCGGAAGCGGGCGTACCACTCGATGCCATTGACGCCGTGGCCGCCACGGCGGGGCCAGGTCTTATCGGGGGGCTGATCGTCGGACTGACCACGGCGAAGGCGCTTGCCGCCGCCGCCGGCAAGCCGCTCATCCCCGTCAACCACCTCGAAGGCCACGCGCTGACCGCGCGGCTGACGGACGGGCTGGAATTTCCTTATCTCCTGCTTCTGGTTTCCGGCGGTCACACGCAGATCGTCCATGTGGCTGGCGTGAGCCGGTACGCGCGCTGGGCTTCCACCATCGACGACGCGCTGGGCGAAGCCTTCGACAAGACCGCAAAGCTGCTCGGCCTGCCCTATCCCGGCGGCCCGAGCGTCGAGACGGCGGCTTCGAGGGGAAATCCGCGCCGTTTCAGCTTTCCCCGACCGCTCAAGGGCGAGGCCCGGCCCGACTTTTCCTTCTCCGGGCTGAAAACCGCCGTGCGCCGCGCCGCAACGGAACTCAGCCCTCTCTCGGATCAGGACGTCGCAGACATTTGCGCGTCCTTCCAGCGCGCCGTGACCGAGACCCTGTCCGACCGCGTGGCCAGAAGCCTCGAACGGTTCCGCTCCGAACATCCCGACCTTGAAGCCCCCGCGCTCGTCGTGGCCGGCGGCGTTGCCGCCAATCAGGCGATTCGCGCCGCACTTGAGGACCTTTGCCGCGATCATGGCTTCCGCCTCGTCGCTCCGCCGATCAAACTGTGCGGCGACAACGCGGCGATGATCGCATGGGCAGGCATGGAACGACTCAAGGCCGGGCTGGTGGAGCAAGACGCCCTTTCCTTCGCCCCTCGCCCACGCTGGCCGCTCGACGCAAGTGCCGCCCCGCTCTTCGGCGCGGGCAAGAGAGGAGCCAAGGCATGACCTTTTCCCGCGCTGCTTCCTGGACCATAAGCGTGCTCGGCGCCGGCGCGTGGGGCACGGCCCTTGGCGCAACCATGCTTTCGGCGGGCCATGCCGCGAGGCTCTGGGCCCGCGATCCTGCTCTTGTCGATGAAGTCAATGCCGACCGTCGCAACAGTCGCTATCTGCCCGGCATTGAACTCGACCCACGGCTTGCCGCAACCACCCGTATGGAGGAAGCGCTTCAGGATGCGGATTGCATTCTGGCCGTGACACCCGCCCAGAGCCTGCGCGTTGTTCTTGAAGCGGCAAGGCCGCATATTCGGGAGAATGTGCCCGTCGTTCTGTGCGCCAAGGGCATCGAACGCGAGACCGGCCGCCTCATGTCGGAAATCGCCGCCGAGATCCTGCCCGAAAATCCCGTGGCCGCACTCTCCGGCCCGAGCTTTGCCGCCGACCTCGCGCGCGGCCTGCCCACCGCCGTCACCGTGGCGGCTGAAGACGCGGGCCTGGCCGCAAGGCTCGCCGAACGCCTGTCGGCCCCGCATCTGCGTTGCTATTCGACCGACGATCTGAAGGGTGT
>SWCG01002893.1_pt1 | contig 34542 bp, 38 predicted proteins | sample 4690071 | NCBI WGS metagenome assembly SWCG01 (sample SAMN10267281, study PRJNA491770) | bioreactor metagenome | isolation source: DHS bioreactor inoculated with subseafloor sediment | place: Japan: off Shimokita Peninsula | collected 2012-10 | reverse complement strand
AAACAAGCAGCAACCACAGTCCGAAATTACATCGAAACTTACGACAAACTACCCGACAATGTATTAATCGGTACAAACACTGTTACCATGCCACAATTCCTAGAACTACTAACCACAGCCACAATAAGAATCAACAACGGAAACACCAACCCCATACCATTAAGAAACTTCACCGCACCCACCAGCCCCATAGAAAACATAGTAGCAGGAAACATCTACAAAACAGAATACCTCAAAATAGCCAACGACATCAAAAACTACATGGACACCAGCGGAAAAACACCAGACTTCGCCTACAAAACCAGCCTAGGAACATACCTACGATACGAAAACCTCGTATACATGTACAGCATGATCCTCGACTACTACAACACCAGCGGAAACAAAGCAGCCTTCGCAGCAATGAAACCATGGGCAAGATCAGTATACCTTACCAGTGATCGGATCGGTACAACTGTTGAAGAAGATTGGGCTAGAATTGAAGGTATAAGGAGTATATTAAGTTCATGGGGAATATCTGTAGTTGGATGGGGTGTAGGTCCAGACACACAAAATGGTGTTCTTCGTGACACGAGTGTACCTAAAAATGCATTAATAGTTGACATTTATGGAGGAGCTTGTGCTGGAACTATTTATGCAATGGCACAAAGTTACTATTTAGGCATTAAAGGAGCTAGAAAGGTTTTCTCAATTTGGACAACAGAGGTCGGTGGATGGGATATAAGAAACTTGCCAACTAAGGCTTTAAATAATGGTGTAAACTTCCTTCCACGGGCACACGACGATACCTTCAGTACTTCCTTGCCAGATCATGGTTACAATTCAGCGGGTGTGTATACTGATGGATTGAATAACCCCGACCAGTTCCTGATCAACCATGGATACAACTTTTTAGTAACCAGTGGTAATATTTTAGAAATGGCAACAGCTATCTTACACCAAGCAAGAACATGAGAACGATATTGACTTTTAATAACTAATATTCTGCCAATTAATGTCCAAAGATCGCTTGAAGCCCCTTTATTTTTTTTATTTTTTTAGGAATGCAGCTTAAATCAAGATCACGAAAACTATTTAATTTTAATTAATTATACTGGTATTAACTTCTCTTTAGTCTCTAAAGATATTAGTTTTTAACAAAAAGAATCACAGGAAGGAGTTGAAATTTGAATTTAATGATAAGTACATTGAGCTAAAATTTACTGAAGTTATGTACTAATTATAAACGTAACTACCAAATACTAAGGGAGTTTTCCATGAAGGTTGAACGACTTATTTCCACAATAATAATGATTGGCATAATACTGGGAATCATTGGAATATTTTATATAATGTTAAATCACAATGAAGGAGATAACTATACAGAATTTTACTTACTCGGAACAAAGGGAAAAGCAAGCGATTATCCCACTAATCTAAGCGTTAACCAAATTGGTAATCTTAATGTGGGTGTCGTCAACCATGAGCATTTAGATTTAAACTATCAGCTTAAAATTACGGAAAATAATAAAACATTAAAAAATGAGAATATAACCCTCAAAAACAATGAAAAAATTGAAATACCATTCAACTTCTCCGAAAATTCTTCAGGCCAATATAAAATTCAATTTGATTTATATAAATTGCCGGACACAAAAAGTGTTTACCGATCACTTTTCATTCTGGTAAATGTAAGATAGATTCATCAAAAAATATGGTTAAGATAGGATTCATCAAGTTAGATTGTTAGAGGATTATTATGAAAAATAAAAAAGTAGCAGTTACTGGGGGTCTTGGATTTATAGGATCCCACTTGGTGGAGAGACTCTGTCAAGATAATGAAGTGGTGATTGTAGACAATGAAACCACCGGCAGTATAAAAAACATCAAACACCTTGAATTTGATAAAATTAGTCTTGATCTGGGGGATATAACAGAAATTGACTTGGTAAACTCCTTTGAAGGTTGCGACTATGTTTTCCACCATGCAGCAATGGCCAGTGTTCCAGCCAGTGTGGCCGATCCTATTAAATGTAATTTAATTAATATAACTGGTACTCTAAACGTTCTTCTAGCTGCTCGTGACTGTGGCGTTAGAAAGGTGGTTTTTGCATCATCAGCAGCTGTTTATGGTGATAACACTAACTTACCATTATCTGAAAAGACTCTCCTTAAACCAGTTTCACCATATGCCCTTAGTAAAGCTGTGGGGGAAATGTACTGCCAGTTATTTACTGATATTTATAAATTATCCACTATTTCCCTCAGATATTTCAATGTTTTTGGCCCCAGGCAGGATCCCAATTCACAGTATGCCTCTGTAATTCCACACTTTATTAGTAGCATCTTAAATGGAGAAAGACCAGTTATTTTTGGTGATGGTGAACAAAGTAGGGACTTTATATATGTTAAGCACATTGTGGAAGCTAATTTAAGAGCATGCCAGTCAAATCATACAGGAGCGTATAATATAGCAACAGGAAAAAAGACAACTATCAATCAGCTTGTTCCTGTAATTAACCAAACACTAGGGGAAGATATGGATCCGATTTACGATGAACCTCGGCCTGGTGATGTAAAACATTCTTTAGCTGATATTTCCAAGTCGGAATTATTAAATTTCAAACCATCCATCAATTTTCCTGATGAACTGAGCGAGACTGTCCATTGGTTTGTTGAAAATCAAGAATTTAAAGAATAATAAACTTTGTAAATATTTGGTGGTACATTGGATCAGGAAAAAAATAATATTTCTATTTTTGATAAGTTAAGGGAAATGTTAAACAAACCTCTGGTTATACTTATCTCAATCACTGTTGTGTTGGTTGCTTATCTTCTAATGATTCAAATTAAAATAGGTGTCCCCTACTGGGATGTTTTCAACTATCTGAACAATGCCTTTCATTTTGCAAATATGGGAAGTAGCGGTGTTGTTAATCATCTACCACCTCTGATTCCCCTATTAACCTCTCTTTTTTTTAGAATGGGATATGTATCTGTTGATGTAATCTTCATTTTAAGTGGTTTAATATTTATTTTAGGCATTATAGGATTATATTTACTTTTAAATGAACGATTCGATTCTACCAAAAGTTTAACTGGTAGTTTAATTTTTATTTCTTTACCAGTGGTCATGGCCTGGGCTGTAAGTGGAGGAATAGATCTTCCAGGAGTTGTTTTTTCAATTTGGGCACTTTATTTCATGGTAATTGGTTTAAAAAAGGATTCAAAATTTTTATATTTGGTCCTGCCGCTCCTGGTTATTTCCATACTCACCAGGTACACTGCAGGTTTGATAGTCCTTCCCATGATCTTCTATATTTTAGCCAATTTTAACCAAGTTAAAAATATTCCCCAAATAAAAAAGGTGATTTTTGGAATCGCTATAGAATTTGGGGTATTATTAACCATTTTCACGTTCTTTATTCTGCAGCTGGATACCAGTGCTCTGTTCGGACTTTTCTTCGATATTGTAACATCCTCATCCTCCGGTGTGGAAGATGTTGCTTACAATTCTAACTTCTTATTTTATCTTCAGAATTCATTGAATTATATTTCTTTAGGACCAATCCAGGGCACATATCGCCAGTTACTAAATCCTTCCGAAGGAATTCCTTCAGTATTAGCATATATCATTACCATGATAAGTGTAATTGGGATTTTTTCTTATATTTACCGGTTTTTAAGCACTGGAAAAGAAAAAAATATTTCACAGGTAAACATTATTAATTTAGGAAAAATAACCATAATTTTAGTCCTCTTCATTGGTTTGGTCCTCAGTTTCTATAATAAATCCCTAATTCTGAGTGAAATTTTCTTATTGGCCCTGGTGTATCTTTCATATAGATTTATGGCCAGGGAAAGATTTGAGATTGATAACAAATTAGCTCTGGATTTGATGTTTCTATCATGGTTTGGTGCCTATTTTTTATTCCATGGTATTTTACCATTTAAAGTGGATAGATATTTTATTACCATGGCCCCTGCTTTCACCTATTTCATAGTTTTAGGTTTAAGCCAATTCATTAATGAACTAAAACCTAGAATTAATGGTTTAAAATCTAAGTCAGGGCTGGTTTATATGGCTATTGCTTTAATATGTTTATCAGTTACCACAGTTACCTATATAGGCCACACACCACAGAAAACTTTTACATTGGACATTGAAGATGCAAGTCAATGGATTAAAGGCTATGATCCAAACTACTACAATAAAATAATCGGTTCTGATTATCCCAATGCAGTCACCTGGTATCTTCATAAAGAAACCACCGGAGCATATCTAAAATATTACAACAATACCGATGAATTCGCTGATTATCTGCAAGAAAATGGGGTTTACTATTATTTTGATTCAAATAAATCCCATCCAACTCTTAAAAGTTATCGTATAATAAAGGAATTCGGAGTGGTGGCAATATATGAGAAAATAACACCATAATAATATTTTATAAAAATATTCTGCCTAAAATAACTAATAATCCTAAAAAATAATTTATACTTCGATTAATTTAATAGTGGTATATGAATTTTTAATTTAACAAGATCAACATTACAAGAGGTATTAATATGAATTGGAAAGATAAAAATGTTCTCATAACTGGTATAGGTGGATTTGCAGGTTCTTATTTAGCTAAAGAACTTGTAAGCCGTGAGGCTAACGTTTATGGGTTGATCCGGAGAAGAGCTGATGGTACAACTGCTAAAAACATTATTGATCGGAGAATTAGTAATGAAGTAAATCTAATTGAAGGAGATCTTATTGACATAACCTCATTAACTAATGCCCTTGATCATTCCCAGCCTGATTACATCTTCCACTTGGCAGCCCAGTCATTTGTTGAACGATCATTTGACAACTCCCAGGAAACCCAGAACATTAACTGTATTGGAACTAGCAACCTCCTGGAAGCAGTGCGAATAAAAGATTCAGACACGAAAATAGTCTTTGCTGGTTCCAGTGAAGAATACGGGCTTGTCCTATCGTCCCAGGAACAGTATGAGAAAGCAAAAAAAGACTACGGAACTATTTTCCCCGAACCAGAGGTAATTCCAGAGGTACCTATAACAGAAACCAACCCCCTGAGGCCAATGTCACCTTATGCTGTCTCCAAAGTTTATGGTGATTACCTCATGAGGAACTATTACCACTCTTATGGTCTGGATACTGTGGTTTCACGTGCCTTCAACCACGAAGGAGCTGGAAGAGGTATAATGTTCGTGACCTCAGTGGTTACCAACCAGATCATGAAACTCAAATCCGGTGAATCTGACCGTATTATCATTGGAAACCTTAACTCCCTCCGTGACTGGTCCCATGTTAAAGACATAGTTCAGGGATATCTCTTACTAGCTGAAAAAGGACAGGCAGGGGAAGTTTACAATCAGGGTTCCATGAGGACTAACTCTGTGTTGAGCTACATATTGCTGGGTTTGGAAGAAGCTGGATGGGATGTGAACCGGATCGAAACCTTTAAGGGAGACAAACAGATTCAGGATCCTAATGAGATGGATAACAGTTCCATTTATGGAGTTAAATTCCCTAAAACTAAGGTTGACCAGTTAATTTTAGAGGGGCAACTGGAGTACACCCTGGAAGATAAAGGAATTAAGGTTAACACAACCCATGGCGATGTTACCATTGAGTTCAACCCAGACCGTTTCCGCCCTGCTGAGGTGCCAATCCTATTTGCTGACACCAAGAAGATTCAGTCTATAGGCAGCAAAATAGATTACACCCTCAATGATATAATAAAGGATCAGCTTAACTATTTCCTTAAAAAGGAAAATAGAAGCGCTTAAACCCTTAATTATCCTATTTTTTTTTGATATCCTACTTATTTAAAAGATATCATATTTATTTAAAAAAATATACAATTTTTTTCATTTATTATATGATTCAGGTAACGAAATGTTGAACTGGATCAGGAGATCACCTTGAAAATCTGTATGAAAAATTTGAAGAAAAAACTAGTAACTGATCAGACTGACAAAACACAGATACAACTCTTCAGATACATTTTCACAGGCGGAGCTGCGTTTATTATTGATTTTTCATCACTCTTCATCCTGACTGATTTTTTTGGAATTTATTACCTGGCTTCAGCAGCAATAGCATTCGTTCTTGGATTAATAACCAATTACATGCTGAGTATAAACTGGGTTTTCAACAGAAGAACCATGAGTAATCGGAAACTAGAGTTTGGAGTTTTCGCTCTCATTGGAATTGTGGGTATTCTCTTAAACGAATTGTTTATATGGTTTTTCACCGAAAATTTGCAAATATATTACCTTCTTTCCAAAATTATGGCTGCTGTGATCATTCTATTTTGGAATTTCTTCGCCAGAAAATTCGTTTTATTCAAGTAGAAATTCCATATTTAAAAAACATCCTATTTAAATAATGAAAATAATATTAAAGGTAAAAATTGATATTAATTGTCAAAACCTAATTAATAACTTGACATTATTCTATTGAAATATTAACTATTTACAATCTACTTCATACTGTTATAACTGTATTAACGGGAAATCATGACTGAAACTCCAAAGAAGGCAATTATTATTGGTGCAGGCCCTGCCGGATTAACCGCTGCCTATGAATTACTTGATAAAACTGATATCAAACCAGTTATATATGAATCAACTGATGCAGTGGGTGGCATATCAAAGACAATTAATTACAAGGGTAACCGCATCGATATTGGTGGACACCGGTTTTTCTCAAAGTCACAGATTATTATGGAATGGTGGACCAACATTTTACCTCTTCAGGGAGCCCCAGCAAGTGATGATCGGCTTCTGGGGAGAAAAATACCCTTTAACTCGGAATACAATAAAAGAAAAATAAAATCTGGGAAAACTGTAACTTATTTATCACCAGACCCTGAAAAAACAGATGCAGTAATGCTTAAACGCAGTAGATTATCCCGGATTTTCTTCCTTAGAAAATTTTTTGATTACCCAGTATCATTGAATTTCAACACCTTCTTCAATTTGGGGATCTTGAGAACTGTTAATATTGGTTTAAGTTACCTTAAAACATCAGTTCACCAAATAAAACCTGAAAAATCCCTCCAGGACTTTTTCATCAACCGATTTGGCCGTGAACTTTACCATACCTTCTTTAAGGATTACACTGAAAAGGTGTGGGGCGTTCCCTGTACAGAAATCACTGCAGAATGGGGATCACAACGAATAAAGGGACTTTCAATTTATAAAACTATTGCCCATGCGCTGAAAAAGAATCTATCCAGGGATTCATCCATATACCAGGAAAATGTGGAAACCAGTTTAATTAAAGAATTCATGTATCCCAAATACGGGCCGGGGCAGTTATGGGAGGAAGTTGCTCGTATTATAGAAGAAAATGGTTGTGAAATACACATCAATCACCGAGTGTGTGGTATAGTTCCTCATAATGATAGCATATCCCGAGTCACTGTGATTGATAAATCCACCGGAACCATTCATGAGGAAACTGCTGATTATTTCATCTCCACCATGCCAGTAAAGGATTTGATTAATTCATTTAAGTGTAAAGTACCAAATAATGTTCTTAACGTGTCTAACGGCCTCATGTACCGTGATTTTATAACGGTTGGACTTTTGATGGATAAATTAAAACTTAAGAATGAAACCAACACCATCACTGTTAACGATATTGTTCCAGATAACTGGATCTACATTCAGGAAAGGGATGTGAAAATTGGCCGGCTTCAAATATTCAATAACTGGAGTCCTTACTTGGCACATGATCCAAGAAATGTATGGATTGGTCTGGAATATTTCTGTAATGAAGGTGACAAGTTATGGACCATGTCTGAAAAGGATTTCCAGAAATTTGCCATTGATGAACTGTCAGAAATAGGTATAATTAACCCAGAAGATGTTAAAGATGGGGTGGTTATCAAAATGAAAAAAACTTATCCAGCTTACTTTGGAATGTATCCTCAGTTTAATCTAATCAGAGAATTTACTGACCAGTTTAAGAATCTTTTTTTGATTGGAAGAAACGGTATGCACCGTTACAACAACATGGATCATTCCATGTTAACTGCCATGGCCGCAGTTAAAAATATAATTGATGGAATCACTTCCAAGAATAATTTATGGGAAATCAATACTGAGGGAGATTATCATGAGGGGAACTGATTAAAATAACCAGTAGGGTTAAAAAGGTTAATGGTTGCATTGTGAGATTGTAATACATGTTGAAAGAAGAATATTGAACTATTGGACGAAAAGGTGATATCCCTATTAGAATATTATTATCTGTTTACAGTTTATACCCACAGAAACATCAACGATCTTTGAATCATCTGGGCAATAACTACCTCTAATCACTTTAAAAAACCATGGAAAGTTTTTAAAATTCTCAGACTATTTTTAATCATTTTAATTCATTCTAAATAGATTACAAAAGTGTAATGGAAAACATTTAATATATGCCAAGTCAGAGATACTTTATATATAAGTAAAGAGATTAATTGACTTAGAAAAGATTAAAATCTTCTTAATAATTTTATTTAGATAATGATGTGTTAAATCCGGTTCATCAGTTCCATTGCAACCATAAAAAACAATGAACAATGTCAGTAATAACGCATAAGAATTGCCAAGTAAAAAGATTTATATACATAAAGGAGACCACCTATTTATCATGATTATTCATGCTAATGTGTTCAGTTATCTTATTGCCCTGGCTGCAGCCCTGATACTCGGGTTGGTTTTAAGGCTTCCTTTACTCCCAAATAAGCCTATTAGGCATTCCTGGACCATCAGTGCCGTTTTTCCAACTGCAGTATTGGCCGTTGGTTTTTACGCCATGGTATATGAGCTAGGTTACCAGGGATATATTGTTGCCTTAATCACCGGGATCATCACTGCTTTATTCAGTAAATTTATTTTAGAAAAGTTAGTTCCCGTACCCCAAAAAGATGGAGAGGAGGAAAGTTCCCATGAATGAAATTTTAGGAATAGCAATTGCCGCTGTTATCTGCTGGGTGAACTTCGTTCTCATTGACACATGGATGGGGCTTCCAGAAGGACCTGGAGTTAAAGGTGCCGATGTAATCGGCAGATCCGTGCAGAAGAGGGGAGGAGACCTGGCAGGAGGATTCTTCCAGGGAAACATAGTATGTTCACCTGACGCATCAGCCGGAACTTTACTGGCTGCAATAGGATGTTATGCCATAGGAATCCCTGAAGGTGGTTTAATAGCTGCAGTTTTGGTTTACTTCGGTAACCGGTTATGTGCCGACCCTGGATATGCAGGAACCACCGGAGCACTCAGCATCACTGTTATAATATTCTTAACCTCATTTATTGGTTTTAAAACTGAATACTTCATTGTGGGTATGGTAATAGCCATCCTTACAATACAGGGCATTTACCACCCCGGAGCCTCACGGCTTCTGGGAAAAATCGCCCATAAGATGGGGAGACACACCAAGTTAACATAGGTGGAAAATCATGTTAATCGAAATATTAGGCATAATTGTGGTGCTCATGGCACTGCGTACACTTGTGGCACAAAACCGATCGGAACGTTTACTTTATCTTAATGTTATCGGCTTTAGTATGTCCGCAATTATCGGTTTATATATACAGACACCCTTCGGAGCAATAATAGCCATCACATTCTTTGTGACATCAACCCTGAGCTCCAATGCTATTGCATATTCCCTGGGAAGGGTGAAAGAAGAGATCATGGTGAAATAAAATGTACCTTGACTTTGTAAACTTAACCACAATATCAGCAGCCCTGGCCTTAATTGGCACTGTAGGGATCATTGCCCTCCCCAAACCACTGGACAAGGTGATCATGTTTGCACTTCTCCAGGGAGGATTTGTAGGAATGATTGTAGCCGCCAAGTACCTGGATGTGGCCATGGCCGCCGCTATCTTCGACCCAATTGCCACCATTATCTTACTGATTGGAATTATTAAGATAAATGAAGTTAGAAAGAAAAACCAAGAATCCCAGGAGGACGGGAACCTTGCTTGATGTTTACATATGGTTCTATACTGGTGTGGCATTGACCATTCTAGGGGGACTGGCAACTGCCATTGGCCCTGGAGTCAAAGATCCAATCGTAAGAACATTGAACACGGAAATCGCTGCAGTGGGTGTTTCGCTTATATTTTTAACTTATAATCATACAATTGCACTGGTAACCTTCATTGCAGCCACAGCTATCATAACCATGATCCTCTTAAGGGCTATTGTTAGGTTAGAAGAAGTGGGGGCGGAATTATGAGTAGGATTGGCAGACTCTGGAATTCACTGGCCACCCCTAAACGAATCCCTCGATTTTTCTCCATAATACTCGGAGTTTTATTACTAGCGGGTTTTTTGGTGCCCATGGGACTTAACAATGAACAACTGTACCCCCGACCAGCACCACAACTACAAATCAATGAGCAGGACCCCCTGGCACCTTACGATAGAGGCGGTGTGCCCCTTAAAGAACCAGGGATTGTTAAATCACAGTACCCTGAATTTTCAAAAAAAGCAGGGATGGTAACTGGTTATATGTCCCCAATTGCCATTGGAGTCAGCAATACCACCATTTATTATGGTACATCCATCTACTCATCCCCTGGTGGATTAATAGATGAAATATTATATTATTCAAGGGGTTTTGACACCATACTGGAGTCCAGCATACTTATGATGGCCTTTGTGATAGCCTCATGGGTGGCACTTAACTTCACCATGAAAAGGAGGGAAGACGAATGAGTGCCTCAGTACTGGTTCCCAGCGTTGTATCCCCAATAGTTGTTTCATTATTCATACCCGCTGTATTCACTGGTTTGATTGTGGGACTCATCGCCCTGATGGCCATTGCCTACCAGAAAAATGATCTAAGTGCCCTTATATTAACTGATATCGTGGGTATTGGGATGTTGATCCTGGTGGCAGCAGTAGGAACTGACCTGGCAGAAGCCCTGATACTACCGGGACTGGTGGTGGAGCTGGCAGAAATACTGGCCATATCGGAGATATTACTGAGCAGGGAGATGAGGAAAACCGGTAAAACCGCAGAGCTAATTCCTTTACCAGTGTCACTGGACATGGAAGTGATGACCACTGCTCCTACTTTCATGGCTATAATATTGATAGCTTACGGAGCATTCCTAACTGGATTTACTGGAGGGGCAGTTGCTGGTGGAGGTATATTATTTTACGTTCTCTCCCAGAGGGTGCGCGGAGTTCCATCAGACATGTGGGAAGGTGTGGCTGGAGTGTCCGGTATTGCATGGTGCTTATGGCTGGTAGGATTCCTATTGTTCTTTGTTTTCCCACAGTACTGGCTTTTAGCATTGTTCCTGGCAGCATTCGGAGTTTTCATAAAGGTTGCTTTGAAAGCAGGCCTCATAGGAGTTCTGGGCCGTGAAGAATTCAATAAGAAGTGAAGGAGTAGTAAGGAGTTATTAAAATGGATATAATCATATTGGGTCAACAGTTGCTGGGCTACATTCCATTGGGGGATATTGTCCTTTACCTGGCACCCCTTAACCTGTTCATGTTCGCTGGGTCACTGGCCTTCACTACTCTCATTGCCATAAGCAGGACCGAAACTCAGGTGGAAGCAGGTTTCGGCACCCTTAAAGATAGGGAAGTGAAGGTGGGTAAGAAAGAGTTTAAGATCAGACGATTCCTGGCAATTATCTGTGGACTGGCAACAGCTGGTGCCATGATCACTGGGGATCTGTTTAACTTCACCCTATTCGTGTGTCTCATTGGTATTGTTAACATTGGAATAGTGGCTGCAGTGAAACAGGTGGATGTCCTGGATGCCGCTTTCCAGTATGGTTTGGTGGCCATGATAGCTGTATTACCCCTCTTTGGTGGTGCGGCAATGATCCTGGCATCAACTGGTACCATCAGTTTACTGGAAATCCTCAATATACCTACCACTGCCATGATGATCTTTGGATCCTTACTCCTCTTACTGGGAGTAGCAGGTGAAACCGGTGTAGCACCGTTTTATGCCACTAAAGCAGAAATGTTCAGAACCCCTGGTTCTCCCTTTCTGCTTATAATTCACTTAAGCTCATTACTGGTAATTGTTAGATTAATTGAAATACTCCTAATCATAAACAAACCATTCTAAGAATAGAAATAAAAAGGTTAAAATCAATTTATATGGCAATGTATACTGGTAAACTGTTAAAAATTAAAAGAACACATCAACTGGTGAAATAATGGATAAACTGAAGGTATCAAGCTATTTAATATTTATAATCTCGTTAGCAGGAATCATTTATGGACTCCTGTTCAACCCACCTAGTTGGGTGGTTTACGCAATTTCCATTATATGCATACCTGCCGGAATACTGTCATTTGGATTGATAGTAATGGCCAGAGGTCCCCAGGATGATGAAGAAGAAAAAACCAGGGAGCCTTTTATAGGATATTAACCCATTTGTAGAATATTAACCCTTATTATTGGGGCTAACCGTTACTAAAATATCAGGACTAAAATAATCGGTGATCATATTGAACTTAATGGCAAACATTCTGTTGAACGTCCTCATTGCATTTCTGGTGGGGAGTGTCCTTTTCGGACTGCAGAGGAAGATAATGGCCAGGATACAAATGAGGCCAGGGCCACCTATCATCCAGCACCTCTTACACACCTTAAAATTCTTCATTAAAGAATCATCCTTCCCCAAAACCGCTGCGATGCCATTCTATATAGCCATAACTGCTATGTTATGTGTTATATGGGTTTCAGCGGTTATTGTGGGTCCGGTTACTGAAGGATCATTACTGCTTATCTTTGCAATTTATGCATTACACAAGATTGTGGAACACAATGCAGGATCATCCTCTGGTTCACCCTATGGTAAACTCAGCTGTGTCAGAGCAGTGTTCTCAGCAGCAGCCGAGGTACCATTATTCGCAGTACTCATAATCATTTACTTTGCAACCGGAACCATGAACATCGCCCAGATAGTGAACTTCCAAACTGCAAACGGTCCCCTGATCTACAGTATACCCCTTGCAGCGGCAATGTTCTTCGTTCTGATATTATCCAAAGCCCCTTACTCACCCTTCGCCATAACCAAAGGTAAAGATATCATCTCCGGATACGAAACCGAACACTTTGGATTGCTCCGTGGTTATCTAATGATGTCAGAATCCATTGCGTGGTACATGCTTTTATGGGTGTTTTTAACAGTTTTCATAGGAGGCCTTAGCCCGCTGTGGTACTTAGTGGGTATGGTATCATTATCAACAATTGTGGCCTTTATTAATGCCACCACCCCTATACTAAACCCTAATCATTCTATAATGATGCAGGTTAGTTTTGCCATAATCGGAATCGTGGGTTCCCTCGTGATTCTATTCATATAAAAGGAGAATCAAGAAAATGGAAATACAAGAAAAAGACACACTGTTCTTCATGACCCTGGCAGCCTTTGGAGCTGTTCTGGCCAGTGCCCTGGCCTCTTTCTTACAGTGGATTGTAGTTTTACCACTCACCATAGGAGTGTTCCTCCTGATGATTCTCACCTACTTCCTTAATCAAAAAGGAACAATCCACCTCTCAGAAAACGCCGAAAAATGGGCCATGATCCTGACATTGGTGGCATTCATTGCTGCCTTCATATATCTTTACCGTCCAGTTTAATGGTGATTAAATGAATGAAACAATTTATCTAGCTTACATACTTTCATTTGTACTGGGATCCCTCCTGGGACTGGTCTTGAGTTACCGGAAATACAAAGCACCATATGCCATTGGAGATCTTGACGCCCTAGCAGTGGTGCTAGCTGTGGTAGGCTGGACACTGGCCCTTAACAGTGCACTGATCACTTTCATACCCTATTACATCACTGTAACCCTTGGTGTGTTCCTCTTGGCAATGGTCCTGGGAATGAGACCTGGTTACGGTAGAAATGAAACATTTATTGGTATTATAATTGCTGGAATCATCTGGATTATAAGGACGGTGATCCTTTGAGCAGAGAAGAAATAGGAAAAACTGGTGACATATCCGGTATGGATGAAGATGATATTCTACGGATCATGAAAATGCGAATCATAGAAAGTTACCGCTGGAAAGTGGATATCATAAAACCTATTTCCAAGGAATTAGGAATCTCAGAAGACCAACTGGAAGAGATATTAATCAGAAGGTTGGACATGGCCAGTTTAGATGCATTGCATCCTCGTTATGAGTCATCAAAACATTACTGTATTAAGAAAAAATTGCACTCTGATTTGAGATTATGCTGGCTTTGTGATGTAATGAACATATTGTCAGAAGAAGAATCTGAAGAAATTAAGAATAAAATTGCTGCTGAAATATTAACTAAAGGCAAATCATACCAGGAAGCCATGGAAGATGGTAGGAAAGATTTGCTGGAATACCTAATGAGATAAATCGAGGTAAATCAATGTTAGATGCCCTTAAAGATGTTGTAAGGAAAAGTTCAATTCACGTATGCCTTATTAATACTGGAGGATGTAATGGCTGCGATATCGAAGTTGTAGCCCTCTTATCTCCCCGCTACGATCTGGAACAGTACGGTATCTACGTACACAACAATCCACGGGAAGCCGATGTGATTCTGGTCACCGGACCAGTGACTGAACAGTGGAAGAAAAACTTACAAAGAATCTACGCTAAAGCCCCAGAACCCAAAGTAGTGGTGGCCATAGGAAACTGCCCCTTAACCGGTGATGTTTTTAACCAGGAAGGATGCAGTGTCTATGCACCTGTATCAGATTTCATACCTGTTGATGCAGAAATACCAGGCTGCCCACCCCGACCCTCAGAGATTTTAGCTGCAATTTTAGCAGTGGGGCCCGATGCCATAGCAGCCAAAGGGAGGCAAAAACCATGATACTTCCAATTGGACCCATACACCCCGCCCTTAAAGAACCAGTGCGCCTGAAACTTAAAACAGAGGGAGAGCGTGTTATAAGTGCTGAAATTGATTACGGATATGTTCACCGCGGTATAGAGAGGGTAATGGAGGGTAAAACCTGGCAAAAAGGAATATTTCTATCAGAAAGAGTTTGTGGTATATGCTCTTATATCCACACCCAGACCTTTGCTGAGACCTTTGAAAAAATAGCCGGGGAAAGAGTACCACTGCGGGCACAATATCTCAGATCCCTTACCAATGAACTGGACCGGATCCAGAGCCACTTCATTGCCAACTCCACTTATTTCAAAGCAATTGAACACGAAACATTATTCATGTACATGTTACACCTAAGGGAGCCAGTGATGGATGCAATCGAGTTACTCACCGGTAACCGGGTGAATATGGGCTGGAATGTGGTGGGCGGAGTTAGAATGGATGCTGAAGAAAAACACTTAAACAGTATCCACCAGATCATAACGAATTTAGAGGCTGAATACGATAAATACGTGGAAATGTTCGATGAAGGCCCACTGGTTGGCCTCAGATCAAAGGATGTGGGTAAGATGAGTAGGGAAGATGCCATTAAAGGTCGTGCAGTTGGACCTATTGGCCGAGCTTCCGGTTTGAAACATGATGTTCGGGAAAACCATCACACCTACCAGGATGAATTTGACTGGAAGGTTATCTGGAGAAAAGAAGGTGACAACTACGCCCGGACCATGAATCGTTTCGATGAGATCACAGAATCCATAAAGATCATCAAACAGATAATAGAAAACATACCACCGGGAGATGTGCGTAAGAAAATAAACATCCCTGCAGGATACGCAGATTGGAGAAATGAAGCACCACGTGGCGAAGTTACCTATATGGCTGAAACCAATGGAAACCTCATTAAGAAGATCTCCATTAGAACCCCCAGTATAATGAACATCGATGTCTGTGGTAAGTATATGTTACAGGATGTGGCCACAGTGGCTGATGCCGTGGCCACCTATGCCAGTGTTGACCCCTGTGTTGCCTGCACCGAGCGAGTGGTGATCCTGAATGAGAAAGGCGAAAAACAGGTGTTTGATGGACTTCACAAGGTTAAATACCTTAAATAAATAACTACAAATTAAAAATAAATCTTTAAAACAGTTGATGCATTATGTCATCGGTAATCTGGTATCTTTACGAGTTCGCCCGAAAATCCTGGGCTGAAAATTTTGCAGTGGCCAAGACCAACGCCGAAATTGTGGAAGCACCCGACCGTTTCCGTGACTTCCCCCAGGTCATCCCAGAAAACTGCATAGCCTGCGGTGCATGCACTGCAGCATGTCCTGCGCCTCAGGCAATAAAATTGGTTAGGAGCGAAGACACAGCTGATGCGGAAGGGCAAACTTATCCGGTAATTAACAACCGCGGATGTATCCGCTGTGGATTCTGCGCAGAGGTCTGTCCCACTGACCCTAAAACCATTACTTGTGGTGAAAACCATCTTATCCGGGAAGAATTCACCATCGTACCCACTGAAATAATGTATGTAATCGATGATTACCTCTGCATTCGCTGCAAAAAATGTATGAATGCCTGTCCAGTATATGGTGCTATTTACGAAGCTGATAATAAAATCGTCGTTGATCAGTCAGTGTGTATTAGCTGTGGGGAGTGTTTGAACAAGTGTCCGGTGAAGGGTGCAGTTAAAGGTATCTACATTTCCAATGTTCAGGAACAAAAAACCATAATCAATCTTATCGTTAACGCCTTAGAAGAACGTATCGAAGCTGAAAGAGATAACATAACCCATTTATCAGACACCAAAATCTACAAACTTGATTATCCCATAGAGGATCTGGTTGAGAGTGCCCGATCCATCTTGGCGAACGATGATCTGATCCTGGATACCTTCCAGAAAATCACCGATCGCCTTAAATTACGGATCGTGACCTGGGATGAAGAAAAATGTAAAAAATGCCATTTATGTGTTAATGAATGCCCATCCGGGGCCATAAAGTACGATGAAGAGGAAGATGTGATTAAACGAAACCCAAAAAAGTGTCTCCGCTGCAGCACCTGTTATCAGACTTGTCCTTTTGGAGTGGCCGGTTTCTTTGTCGCCAGGTTCTTACTGGATCCACCATCCCTGGAAGATGGAGTTATCCATATCACAATTAAGGCATCACAGTTACCTGTAGGAGCTGATTAAAAATGCCCACTACGACCGATGAAAACGGAAAATCAGAGAAACTTAAAAAGATCTATAAACCACTCCGTGACGTGGAAGTGGAATATGATATAGACCATGATAAGTGTGCCTCCTGCAGTGAAAGACCCTGTCTGGAAGCCTGCCCTGTGGATGCGGTTGGTGAAAATCCCGTTAACAATCACATTGAAATTGACGATAAATGTTTCGGCTGTGTATTGTGCAGGAATGCCTGTCCCTACGATGCTATTCACATGGAAACAACCCTTTCCAAACCGCGTAGAGAGAATGTTCCCAATATAAACACTAAGCTATGCCGTCAGTGCGGAGCCTGTGTGGATGCCTGTCGTATGGGAGCCATTCATCTAGTGTCCTCGGGTACCGAGGAAGCACACAGTGAAATTGATGAAGATAAATGTGTGCGCTGTGGATATTGTTCCCGGGTGTGTCCCACTGAAGCCATAAAGTACGGTGAAATATTACCCCGTTCAGTGGTAGGTGGTAAAGCAATTGTGGTCAACCAGGAAAAATGTATTGGTTGCATGACTTGCACCCGTGTCTGCCCTTCCAGAGGTGCCATAAACGTGGGTAAAACAAGCAAACTGCCCTACATCAATCCATCTTACTGTGCTCGTTGTGAAGAGTGTATGGATGTCTGTCCTTCTACTGCCATAAGGTATTCATCCCGTAAAAGGGCCTATGAAGGGTACCAAAAGATAAAAACAATGGAAATCGTTTCTGAACTCATGGAGAAGGAAAGTGAGAAATTAGCCCGTGAAACTGTTAAGATCGATTCCATCCTTAACAAGGTCACCCGTGAAGTGAGTTATAGTCACACTGAGGATGAATTCACCCAGGATGTCACTGAACTGGTCACCGCAGAGATCAAGGCACTGGCTGGTGCGGATCTTGAAATTGAAGATCTCAAGGAAATCATACAGGCCACCCATCCCCACCGGGAGATAATGGTGGATGAAGATAGTTGTATTGGTTGTGGAGCATGTATAAAAGAGTGCCCAGTGGATTGCATAAAACTGGAGATGCCTTCACCAGTACATATTGGTGATGAGTGTGTTTACTGTGGTAAGTGCGTTGAAACCTGCCCATTTGATTCAATATCACTCAAAGAAGAATCTTTCCAAGTGGAAGACGGTCGTGTTCTCTTTAAAAGACGAAAAATCACCGGCCCATCTGAGGGAGAAGTTCTCATTGATGGTAAGTCCTGTCAAAGGTGTGGAGTGTGTGTTAACAAGTGCCCGGTTGATGCCATGACCCTGGAAAACGACCAGGTAACTGTTGACCGGGATAAATGCATATTCTGTGGTGAATGTCAGATTATCTGCCCCACCAGGGCGGTTACACTGAAAGATGATATTTGAACAGTTTAATCACTGCAAGATCTTTGATACAAACTAGGGAGTCATTGAAACATTTAATGGTGAATTATATTCTTTTTATGAAATAAGATTTATATTTCATTAAAGAATTATTATTATCTCCAAAAAAGGGATTACTTCCTAATAATAGATGATGATCCTAACTTAATCTTTTAAGAGTAACAACCCCAATCTTTTAATAAAAAAAATTCCTATACATATATTTGATTTTAACGCCCCCAGGAGGATGTAAATTGGGTAAAAAATTTTTTGTTTCTGATTGTGAGGGACCAATCTCTGTTAATGATAATGCCTTTGAACTGGCTGGTCATTTCATAGAGGATGGTGAAAAATTTTTCCAGATAGTCAGCCATTACGATGATGTTCTAGCCGATGAAATAAAACGACCGGGTTATAATTCGGGGAGTACTTTAAAACTGATATTACCTTTTCTAAAAGCATATGGTGCTACTAATCAAAACATGAAGGAGTTTTCATCAGATAATGTTCTCCTCATCCCGGGAGCCAGGGAAACCCTTAATCTGGTAAATATTATCATGCCATCTTATATTGTTAGCACCAGCTACGAACCCTATATCCGGGCCTTATGTGATTTAACTAACTTTTCTTTTGATCAGTGTTACTGCACCCGTCTGGATCTGGACAAATACACTATCAATGATGAAGATGGGAAGAAGCTTAAAGAATTCACTTCATCCATTGTTTCCAAGCCAGAATTTGATAATTTGGAACGTATCTTTTGGGATGAACTCCCCCGGATGGATATTGGTTCCATTATTGATGAAGTCAAAACTGTGGGTGGTGAAGGTAAAAAAGAAGCAGTACTGGATATAATGGCTAAAAACAGTTTCCAGGCCTGTGATCTGATGTATGTTGGGGACAGCATAACCGATGTAGAGCCATTGAATTTTGCCCGTGAAGAAGGAGGAGTAGCAGTATCATTCAATGGTAATGAATTCGCACTGGATAATTCATCTATTGCCGTTATTGCTGATAATACTATAATTACTTCCATAATTGCTGATCTGTTCAATCGATATAACAGCAATGTGGTGCTGGAATTTGTGGCATCCTTTGAAAAAAATCCGGAAAAGGCAATTGAAGATCACCCAGTTGACCCTCATTTGGCGTTAAAACTGGCTGAAACTACCACCAGGCTCGAGCTGGTAAATGAAGATAATCTGGATGAACTGAAAGAAGATAGCTGTAAGTTCCGTAAAAAAGTTAGAGGAAAATCAATCGGAGGACTGGGCTAAATGACCACAGAAGATTTACATGGAAAGATTGAGGACACCTATGCCGAGGCCTTCAACGGAATCTGCTGCAGGGTGATCATCACTGCCGATGATGATGAAACACTCCAGAGGGCGGCCTACGATGCCACCAGTACCCCCGGTACTGTGATTGGCCGGGTAGAGGGTGGAATAGAAGGATGGTTATATGAAGATGCAACCCCAGATGGGCGAAAAGGAGCCATACTCCAGTTCTGGTACAATACCACTGATATTGAGAAGTTTCAGGTTGAATTATCCTACCGCATACGGCAAGACATTCTGGTAAAACCCTTCACCTCAGTATTTGATGCATCCATTGATCCGGTGGGTTACATTGACACCATGAAACACGTCGGTCACTGTGGTGATGGATACGAATGGGAGGAAGAACTATACGGCAGGCACATGATCGTGGTCCCTATAGCCATACCCGACTTCCTCATTGAACGTAGCTTAGGATACATGGAGGGGATTATGGGTGCCAACTTCTGGTACTACTCTAAGAGTAAGGAAGCAGTCCTGGACGGGGGTAGAGCAGCCCTGAAGGCAATTGGAAATATTGAAGGTGTGATAACTCCCTTTGACATCTGTTCTGCAGCATCTAAACCTGAAACCAACTATCCCTGGATTGGACCCACCACCAACCACCCCTACTGTCCCACCCTACAGAACATACTGGGAGACGAGTCCCATGTGCCGGAGGGTGTAAATTACATACCTGAGATAGTTCTAAACGGATTAACCATTGGATCCCTTAAAAAGGCCATGAAAACTGGGATGGAAGTTCTGTTGAAACATGATGATGTTTTGGGAATCTCGGCAGGTAATTATGGTGGTAAACTGGGAGACCACCAGATACATCTTAAAGATTTATTCCCCTAAAGGGATATTCGGTTTATTCCTAAAATGGATAGTTAGAATGAAAATGATTTGTATTAAAAAGCCCCTTTGAGGATTTTAATTCCCCATTATACCAAATTCCTCATGATAACAATAAATCCATGATTACAAAATTAAATCAAAGGCTCAAAGGCAAAAATGTTTCAAAAAATTGGAAGTGATGTTATTTCTCGAATACTGGATGCAGTAGGATTTGGAGCACTAAACTTGGACCGCCTTTATCGAGTTAATAAAATAGCAGGTAAAGATGAGGAAGCTTATATAACTGAACTTAATGAAAGCTGTGGGGGTTCAGCAGCCAACACCATTATTGGACTGGCCAGACTGGGATTGGCCACTGGTTTTTTAGGGAAGGTGGCCAGTGACCGGGAGGGGGATTTGCTCCTGGAAAACCTTAAAAAAGAAGGTGTTGATTCGGATGGAGTTATACAAAGTCACCATGGCCGTAGCGGAACTGTCCAGGGATTTGTGGATACTGAAGGTGAACGAGCATTGTACGTTGATCCCGGAGTTAATGATGAAATAACATCTCAGGAGATTGACCTGGAATACCTTTCCAACACTCGACTTATTCACCTCACATCTTTTGTGGGGAAAACCATCCAGATACAAAAAGAGCTTCTTGATTCAATTCCATCCAATGTAACCGTTAGCACGGACCCGGGGATGATCTACGCACAAAAAGGAATTAAAACCATGAAGAAACTTCTTAACCGAACCGATATTCTCCTTCTAAATCAAAAAGAACTGGAACTGATGACACCACACATCAATCCGGAACCTGAGAAGATCAAAAGCCTGCTTGACTTTGGAATTAAAGTAATTGTGGTTAAACAGGGCGAAAAAGGATGCATGGTTACAGATGGTGATGAATCTTCTTTCATGGAGGCATTCAATGTTGAATGTCAGGATACCACAGGTGCAGGAGATGCTTTTAACTCCGGATTTCTCTTTGGATATTTGAGGGGTAAAAGTATAGAAAAATCTGCTATTATCGGTAACTTCGTTGCTTCTTGCTGTGTGAAGGAGCCTGGTGCGACCAGTGGCCTCCCCTCATTATCTGAAATAATATCAGTGTATAGTGGGGAAATTAAATGAATTTACCCCATCCACCCCCTAGTATGATGTGAAATGTGGGTATAACTTAATTAGAAGTCATAATATATATTATAAATCAGGGACCGAAAATAAACTAACAAATAGTAAATGCTCATGTTAGTGAATTACATGATGGTGTTAAGATGGATGTAACATTCAAAAAGAAAAAAGAGGTACTGGAGGGAGAGGTAGCACTTAAATCCAGAGACTTGGAAGATAGTCACGAAGGGTTTAAGGGAGAAATTGAGGATTGCACCTTTGAAGATAAATTTATCACTATCTCCCCAGAGTGCGTTCGGTGCAATTTATGTGTGGAAGAATGTCCAGTTAATGCTGTGAGTGACTCCACTTCTTCAAGGCCAGCCAGAATACTGGAAAACTGTGTTAAATGTGAGATCTGTGCCCAGACCTGCCCTGTGAAATGTATACATGTCATTGAAAGCACATCAGCTGTCCAGGATGATGTTACTTTTCATTTGAAAGATGTTGAGGTACCCCATCGTAAACTGCGCATGGAATTAATAAAGGTGAACCCGGATAATTGTGATTCATGCGCTACATGTGTCAAGTTCTGCCCCACCGGAGCAATTGCTGTTCCTGAAGGGGAAATTGCCCAGATTGACACTGACGCATGTGTAGGTTGCGGTGCCTGTGCTAATGTCTGCCCCCAAGGGTCCATTGATCTCGTTAGAGAATTGGGACCTGTGATGAAAACCAAAAAGCTCCTGGTGGATCAGGATACCTGTGTTCAGTGCCAGGTCTGCGAGGAAAACTGTCCAGTTGACGCCATTAAAATCGATGGCGACCGGGTGGTCTTAGATCAGGAAAAATGTATTTTATGTGAAGTTTGTTCTACAAAATGCCCGGTAGGGGCTTTAAAACTGGAGATGGTTTAAGATGTTAGTTAAGGAAATGATGGACAAAGATTTTATCGTGGTAACCCCTGATGAAGACCTGGTGGAGGTCTCACTTTTAATGGAGAAAAAAAGGAAATTTACCACTCCTGTAGTTGACGATCAGAAACGTCTAATTGGATGGATCACCTCCCTGGATGTTACCAGGGGCCTGCGAGAAAATCTGAAGGAAGTTAAAGATGTTATGCATGTGAAGGATGATGTTATCCATGTTAAAGATAATGACCCTGCACGTTTAGCAGTTCTGGAAGCATCACAGCACCGAGTGGTTAGCATACCAGTGGTGGATGAAGAAGACGTAGTAGTGGGTGTGGTGCGCACCTTTGATATTGTTAAAACCCTTTCCAGTCTGTACGAGATTAAAGTTTACAAGATATTTGAGGCCATGAACAACGAACTTAAGGGAGTAACCTGGGATGAGCTAATGGAGGCATCAGCCATTGTAACCCGCCGCAGGACTGGTAAAAGAGTCACCGCCCAGGACTATGAGAAAAGGATTCGGGATTCCACATTTGGAGAAGCAATATGGGCCACTGGAGGTTTGGAAAAATTTTTCGTAGGTCTCATTGCCATTGGTGAACTGGTTATCGCCAGGAAAGTGGCTCAAGCACGGAAATAATCATTTATTTCCGTATTATCTTCTTTTTCTAAGTTTCCAATACTCCTTATTAAGTATCAAATGGCTATTTTTAGGGCGATATGCCGAAAATAGGAATGGTTATAAATGAAAGAGTTCGTGGGGTGGGGTTTTTGACTGATAAAAAAAGGATTGAATTAAAGATTTATGGAGGTATAGCCACTGTTAACTGTTACCTCCTGAAGGTTGATTCTGGTTTTATATTGATTGATACAGGCCCTTCTAGTAAACGTGACAGTCTGGAGGATGAACTGGAAAAGGAGGGCTGCAAAATAGGAGATTTGAATCTAATTATTATCACCCATGGTGATTCAGACCATACAGGTAATGCAGCCTATTTTCGCCAGAAATACGGCGCCCCGATAGCCTTGCACCCAGATGATGAGGGGATGGTCCAGACAGGGAACATGTCCCATAACCGGAAGGTCAACCTTCTAGTTCGTATCTTATTTGCCTTACCATTCATCAAATTAAAGAAATCCGACCGTTTTAAAGGAGATATTGATACAGATGATGGTTTTGACTTGGGAGATTACGGGTTGAATGCCAGGATAATACATATTCCCGGCCACTCAAAGGGTTCAATTGGAATAATCACTGCCGATGGTGATTTCTACTGTGGAGATATCTTTTCCAATACTGATAAACCAGTTTTAAATTCAATTATGGATGATTTAGATGCAGCACATTCCAGTATAAGAAAACTAGAAAAATTAGATATAAACATGGTTTACCCTGGGCATGGGGATCCATTTCCCATGAAAAAGTTCCAGAAAACAATGCAATGAGAATTAAAGTAATATTTGAGTGCTGATTTAATTATATTTCACACCTTAGGGTAAATTAAAGTGATTATTGAAAATTAATGAAAAATTTTAACTAAAAAACTTCATATCGTAGGTAAATATGTGTTTAATGCTTAAATCATACAATGAAATATATTTCTAAATTTTCAGGAGTTTTAAAATGGTGAATGAATTAATAATTGTCCGTTATGGCGAAATTGGGGTTAAAAGCCCTAAAGTAAGGGGAAGGTTCGAGCGTAAACTGATAGAAAATATAAAAATAGTTATCAAAGGTACAGTAGAATTAAAGGAAGGCAGAATATTCATTTACCCCCAGAATCTCCCCAAAGCCGTTGAATCTCTTAAAAAAATTGTGGGAATAGTTTCTTACAGCCCAGCAAGTGTGACTAGAACCAATCATGAATCCATAAAGGAACTCATCCAATCCTACATAGGGGAACTGGTTGAGGATGGTATTTTTTCAGGGGAGGATTCATTCGCCATACGATGCAGGAGGGTTGGTAATCATGACTTTTCCAGCCAGGAAATGGCTGCATACTGTGGATCAGTGGTTTATGGAATAACCAAGTCCAAGGTTGACCTCACCCATCCTGATTTCGAACTATTTGTAGAGATCCGGGGGGATAAAACTTACATATATCATCAGAAAATCAGGGGACTGGGTGGTCTGCCCATCGGGACACAGGGAAGAGTTATATGTCTCATTTCCAGTGGAATTGACTCACCGGTAGCTGCTTTTTTAATGATGAAGCGAGGTTGCAGTGTGACCCTGCTTAACTTCAACACCCATCCCTACACCTCTGGATCCAATGATAAGATCATGAAAATATACCAGAAACTGAAGGAATATTCTGTGGGGGCGAAGCTGAATCTTTATCAGGCGGATTACGGAGAATTCCTCAGCAAGTGTATTGATAAAGGTCCTGAGAGGATGACCTGCGTACTTTGTAAGAATGGAATGTACCAAATAGCTGAAAAGCTAGCTATAAGGGAGAAATGTCTGGCCATTGTTGATGGTAGCAGTTTAGGGCAGGTGGCCTCACAGACCCTTCCCAACATCCTGGCTACCCGCTATTCAACATCCATGCCCATCATAAGCCCATTGATAGGGATGGATAAGGTGGAAATTGAAGACTTGGCCAAGAAGTTAGGAACCTATGAGATATCCATACTCCCTGATAGTGATTGTTCTGCAGTTCCCCGTTATCCTGAGACCAATGCAGAATTACCACTGGTTTTAGAAGCCTTGGAAACTATTGATGCTGAAGAGGAGTTTAAAAAAGTTTTAAAATCTTTTCAACTGATTAGATGAACTATTAATTTGATTAAATGAATTGAAAATTTAAAATAATGCATTAAGTTAATATAAATTCTCAATAATACTTAATTATTTAAATCACTGCCCCCTCATGCATCCACTGAAAGATAGTCTGATAGTTTTGGTTGATCTATGGTTTCTATGCCCTGGTAGTGAATTAGGAAAGTGAGTGTCAACCCATGTTAAGAGATCTTCTTATTAATAAAGAACTGTTTGAAACCCTTAGAGAGAAGTTTCTGGAATCTGATGATGGAGGAATGAATACCAATGAAGAGATTGAGCTCCTGGAAAAAGCGGTCTTCAATAGACTGAAAAAGAAAAGATCTGTTAAAAGGTACAAGAAATTAGGTGTCAGTAAAGGGGACCTTAAGGAAATAATCCAACTGGCAGACATCATCAGCTTAGATGCAATAGGTGGACCATCAAACTATGAGTTAGCCAAGGAACATCAGGAATGGTGCACCATTTGTGGAAGATGCTGCAGGGAATCTGAATCCATTTTCATACACAAGGATGAACTCAACCTACTGCTCACCTTCAACCCGGATCTGGAAAAGGGAATTATTCGCAACAAACTCTACCCTGAACACTTTGAACTGAAAGATATCCGCCCCTGCAAATTCATTGATGATGAGACCAACAAATGCAGGATATACAACTCCCGACCACAGGTCTGCAGGAGTTACCCCCTGGTACTCATTGAATCAAATGGTAAAGCCAAGAACATTATCAATTTACGCTCTAAATGTAATTACTCCGTGAATTTGATTCTGGAAAAGTCAATGATACTCTTTGATGAAGCCATCAGGAGACTTAGAGATTAGAAGTAATTGGTAGGTCTGTGAGTTGTAATTTAAGGATACATATTACAAAATATTCTTTTTACATGGACAAAGTTTACCCGAAAAAAATAAATCTCCGCAAAGTTATAGATCATAACAATAATAAAAAATCAGGGGGAAAGGCATATGGCTGAAACATGTATGACCGAAAGTGAAGTTGAAAACTTCGTTGAAAACTTCAAAGGAATGTTATGGGATGATCTGGACGATGCTGTGGCATGTATGTCCAAAGAAGATATGGCAGCTGTAATACGTGCTTTGAAGAAACGTTTCGGTTAAATAACTAATTTATAAATTATTTTTTTAAAATAGTATTAACATTATTAAAAATACCGTGTTATCTTTATTAACAAATTTTTTCTGGAAAAATAATGATTAAAAAAATGATCTAATGAAAATTAAATAAAAAATCTAAATAGAAATCTAAAAATCAAAGGATTTAATCAATGATTAATCCTCAGCAGATTTTCCTGTCTGTTTTTTCCTGTAATCTTCAATGGCTGCCCTTAATGCATCTGCTGCTAAGTTGGAGCAGTGCATCTTCACCGGGGGCAATCCTTCCAGTTCATTAGCCACATCGTTCCGGGTAATCTTCAATGCTTCTTCTATTGTTTTTCCCAGAGCCATCTCAGTTATCATACTACTAGTGGCTATTGCTGCCGCACAACCGAATGTTTTGAACTTTATATCGGTTATAATCTCATCTTCAACTTTGATGTAAATGGTCATCAGGTCCCCACAGGTTGGATTACCTTCGGTGCCAACACCATCTGCATCTTCTATCTCACCCACATTACGAGGGTTGGAAAAATGATCCATAACTTTTTCACTGTACATAATCCATCTCCTAATTTTTGATCATTTAATTTCCTTATTTTAGGTAATATTAATTCACACCGGGACACCAGAGTGGAGACATACTCCTTAATCTTTCAACCACTTCTTTTATGACAACTATGGAGGAATCAATATCTTCAGGGGTGTTTTCTTTTCCCAGGCTAATGCGTAGTGAACCATGGGCATCCACTTCTTCAAGCCCTATAGCCATAAGGACATGGGAGGGTTCTAGTTTATTAGAGGAACAGGCTGATCCCGTGGATGCGTTAATTCCCTTGGAATCCAGTTGCAGTATTAGTGATTCTCCCTCTATACTGCTGAAACGGAAATTAGCATTGTTGGGTAATCTTTTGGTGGGGTGTCCGTTGAGAAATGATTGTTCAATACTTCCCAGCACTCCTTTTATAAGCTGATCCCTCAATGATGCCACATACTCCATGTTTTTATCCAGATTTTCTTCGGCCAGTTGACAGGCTTTGCCCAAACCTACAATTCCAGGGATATTCTCTGTTCCGGGCCGCACCCCCCTCTCATGACCCCCACCATGGAATAGTGGATCAATCCGCACACCCTTACGGATGTATAGGGCTCCTACCCCTTTAGGTCCGTGGAGTTTATGGGCGGATATTGATAAAAGGTCCACATTCATGTCTTCCACGTTGACTGGTATTTTACCCACACTCTGCACGGCATCCGTGTGGAAAAGAATTCCTTTTTCCCTGGCCAGAGCTCCAATTTCTTTAATGGGTTGAATGGTGCCGATTTCATTGTTGGCGTGCATAATTGTGATGAGGATGGTATCCTCCCTGGTAGATTCCTTTAAATCTTCCATCTTAACAATTCCATCTTCACCCACTGGCAGGTATGTGACCGTGTATCCGTTTTTTTCAAGGTATTTGCAGGTTTCTTCCACTGCAGGGTGTTCGATGGCACTGGTAATGATATGATTACCTTTACCCTTCAGTCTGCTGATTGTTCCCTTGATAGCCAAGTTATCTGACTCGGTTCCCCCGCTGGTAAAGTAAACTTCCTCTGCCCTGGCACCGATGAGTGATGCTACTTGTTTTCGTGCTTTTTCCATTGCAGTTCTGGCTTCCCTTCCCAGGGAGTATAATGTTGATGCGTTTCCAAATGATTCTTTAAAATAAGGCAGCATAGCCTCTAAAACTTCCGGGTCAACTGGTGAAGTGGCAGAGTGATCCATATAACTCATGATTATCGCCCCAATAAACTTTTTTACCGAATATTTCATTAAAAAATACCTTAATTTAATTTATTTTATTTCTTGGTAAATTCTATGTTAAGTGTAATATAATATTTCTTCATCTTTTTAGATTCTTTTTATTTTTAAATTTAAGTGTAAAAAGTTATTTCATTTAATCTCCCTTGAATAATCTTATTATCTTATTCCGGGTAAAATTATCTAATCCATGGTAAATCTTCCTAAGAGTAAACTATGTTAATTTTCCTAAGGGTAACCTATTGGTAAATCTTCAAGGTTAAACCTAAAATTTACCATGCTTTATGATTGTTAAAGACAGATAAATTAATGCTTTAAAACACACAACTTTAAACACATGAAAATGTAATTAAGGAGAATATAAAATATAACTATAGTTATTAGATGTTTGGTGATATAAATGACCATGACTGAAGAGATGATGGAAGCAATAGAAAAGGACTTAGTATTCCTGGCGACTGCCAACAATGAAGGAATTCCAAATGTGGTTCCAATAGGCTTTGCAAGGCCCATCGACAGCCAAAGCATATTAATCGCTGATAATTACATGAACAAAACCCATAAAAACATTGAAGAAAACCCTCACGTTTCCCTGGTAACCAAAGACGCTAAAATGAATCCTTACCAGTTTAAGGGTACTGCAGAGATATTCGAATCAGGCAAGTTCTTCGATGAAGTGGTGGAATGGGCACAGAATGTGATGACCAAACTCAACCCTAAAGCAGCCATCGTGGTTAAAGTTACCGAAATATATTCAGTGCAACCCGGCCCAGAAGCTGGTAAAAAGATTGAATAATGCTTAAATTACTGCATTATTCATTTTATTTTATTTACGATTATGATTCTAGAAATGAGAATATTAAGATAGAACTGTACCAAAGAAGTCCACTTAGACAAAAAAGTCCAGTTAACACCGAATAAGTTGAATTGATAAATAATTGATGATTATAGAAATAATTTACTATTATAAATTGGTATAATAACTCTGTCAAAAAAAATGCCGAGATGACCGAGTGGCTAGGTGCGTGGCTGCAGACCACGATACTCGGGTTCAAATCCCGATCTCGGCCTTTAATTCTGTTATTAAACTATTTTTCAGGGCAAAATTAGTATTTTAGTTAAATAAATAATGTGTGGTAAAAAAACTTTGGCTTAGTAAAAAAACCTTAAGACATTATGAAAGTAGAAAAACTGTTCGCTGTGATAAAATTAGATACCGTGCTCCATGATAAAAAGTAGGACAAACAGTGATCCTATGATTAAAATATACAACACCATGACCCGCAGTAAGGAAGCTTTAAAACCCCTTAAAGGTAATAGGGTAAAACTATTCGTTTGCGGACCTACTGTCTATGATTACTCCCACATAGGTCACGCCCGGACATACATCTCCTTTGATGTCATAGTCCGCTACCTTAAACATCAGGGTTGCAGTGTTTTTTACCTGCAGAACATCACTGATATCGATGACAAGATCATCAACCGGGCAGGCGAAACTGGAGAGGATCCTCTGGATCTGGCCCGTGAATTTGAGGTTAAATACTTGGAGGATATGGAAACCCTGGGTGTTACCAGTGTTAACCTTTATGCCCGGGCAACAGAACACATCCCTGAAATCATATCCCAGATAGAAACCCTTTTGGATAAGGGATTTGCCTATGAAACTCGGAACGGGGTTTACTTTGATGAGTCCAGTTTTCCTGATTTTGGTAAACTTTCCAATCGCAATCTCCAGGAATTGAACACTCATCGCATCAACCCTGATGATGCTAAGAAAAATTCTGGAGATTTTGCATTATGGAAGAAAAAGGATGATAACCCCTGCTGGAACTCCCCATGGGGTAGTGGACGTCCTGGATGGCATATCGAGGACACTGCCATTACCGAAGAGTATTTCGGAGCCCAGTATGATATTCATGGTGGTGGTCTGGATTTAATATTTCCCCACCACGAAGCAGAGATTGCCCAAATGGAATCTTCATCTGGCAAGAAACCCATGGTCCGTTACTGGATGCACACTGGATTTTTAAATGTTTCAGGAGATAAAATGTCCAAATCCCTTGGAAACTTCATCACCATCCGGAAACTCCTGGAAACTTATCCTCCTGATGTTTTCCGTTTCTTTGTCCTGTCCACCCATTACCGGAGTCCCATTGACTTCAGCCAGGATACTCTGGAACAATCAGCTAATAGTTTGAAAAGGATTTATAAATTAAATGAACATATAAACCAACTCCTGGAAAGTGAAATTCCCAAAAATGGGAAACTGGATGAAATTCATAGTTGCCTATTACATGAAACCCGTCAAAAATTCATGAACGCCATGGATAATGATTTCAACACCCCCTCGGCTTTATCCGTACTTTTTGAGTTTACAAGAGAAATTAACCGAATCATTAATCATGGCGAACTTTCCAATGAGACTTTGAAGAAAGTTAATATTTTCTTCATAGAAGTGGGAGATATTCTGGGTTTCAACTTCTCCCCAGAAGTATCCCCTGAAAATGATATTACTGGGGAGCTGGTTGATATAATAACTGAGGTGAGGGATAAACTGAGGCAAAAAAAGGACTGGGAACTTTCTGATGAAATAAGAGACAGATTAAGCATACTGGACATACTTTTAGAGGATGAATAATTTTTTTTAATTACATGATCTTGATAGAAGGATACATTAAGATATTACCAATACATTAAAAATTAATCTAAAACTTGAACCTACATTGATATTTTTCCAATGAAAAATTACATTTAGCAAAATTACATTTAAATATTAGATATTCTCAACTGGCATGATAGGAACCATCCTCGAAAAATATTTTAAACTAAGTTTTACTATTATGGAGAATCACGCTCCCAATAAATCACCACTCATTATTTAAAATAAGAATGGAAAACATCTAAGAGGTAAATCTGGAATGAAAACCCTTAAAATTAACCAAGATTCATCGCAGCTGGCCAGGGAGATACTGGATGATCTCAGGGCTTCACCAACCTTGGAACTATTCAAATGCATACAATGCGGTATGTGCGTATCCCTATGTCCCGGAGCACGTTATAGTGATTACAACCCTCGAAAAATGGTTAAAAATGTGTTAGAGGGGAATCAGGATATTCTTTCTGATGAGGATATATGGAACTGTTTTTACTGTTACACTTGCCACAGTGTTTGCCCGGTTAACAACAGCCCCAGTGAGGTGAACCAGATACTACGCCAGAAGGCAATAGAAGAAGGTAAAGGCCTTGAAAAAATAGCCGCATTCTTAAGTTATGGTGAAAATTTCCTGGACATTGGAGTGGGCACCATTCCCACGGCATTCTTTGACAAGCTGGTGGAGGATTTCGGTTCAGAATGGTTTGACTTTAAAGTTAACCTGGAAAGCGTGCGGGAGGAACTGGGACTGGGACCAGTTAGTTTACCTGCTGAATCAATGGATGAAATAAATGAAATTCTCAAAATCACCGGGCTCACCCAGAGACTGGAAAACATAAGGCGGTTAGAATGAAAAAAATACCCACTGAAAAACTTTTACTCTTTAAAACTTGTCTGGTGAGTACTGAATATCCTGGAGTGGAATCATCCACCACATTTCTCTTTGACCAACTGGGAATAGAATACCATCGAGACGAACGCCAGTCCTGTTGCAGTGGCTTGGGATACTATTATGACCTCTTTGACCAGCTTCCCACCACAGTCCTGGCTGCCCGGAACTTTTACATTGCCCGGGAAACTGGACATCCTTACATTGCAGCCATGTGTGCCACCTGCTATGCTATACTGAAAAAGGCGGCTAAAATCCTGGAAGAAAATGATGAAGCGCGAAATCTGGTCAACCAGATGTTAGATGATAGTGGATTGGGTCATATGGCTTATCATAAGGGAGATATGGATCCTCATAAAAAAATTTTCCATACTGCAGAGGTTCTTCACAGCAAAAGGAAAGAGATTGAAGCTTTTCCCAAAATTGATTTTTCACAGTACAGTATTGCCACCCACCATGGCTGCCATTACTGTAAAATACATTACCATGATACCATTTGTGGTGTGCGCAACCCCCTGCTCCTGGATGAAGTGGCTGCTTCCTGTGGGGTCAGTACTATTGACTGGTATGATCAGAAGAGACTCACCTGTGGTGCTGGTTTCGGTCAGCGTTTCACCAATAATGAACTCTCCCTTAAAGTCACTGCGGAGAAGCTCATGAGTCTCAAGGATAACCAGACTGATATACTGCTCCACATGTGTCCCAACTGTCAGATGCAGTTTGACCGTTACCAGCCAGTGATTGAGAAGAAACTCAAAACCAATTTAAACATATTCCACCTGAATATATCCCAGTTTATGGCCCTGGCCATGGGCGCAGACCCATATAAAGTAGTGGGAATCCAAACCCACACTGTACCCGTGGAGCCACTTCTTAAAAAACTGGGGATTGATACTGTCCAAAAATCCCTTAAAAATTCCAAATTAAAGATTAATGAATGATATTCCATTAATTAATGGATTATTGAACTCATGGAAATATATAATATTATATAGGGATATGATTGGAAATCTTTGAAATTAGAATGATTTATTGATATATTGAAAAATTTAAAAATTATATGGTGCATCTAAGTTTTAACACGATTTATTGGCAATTCATGAAAACTTTGGAAGATTAACATGAATCTGCATTTTGGAGGAATGTATAATTGACTAGAAACATTTTTACTGCTAACCCTGCCAAGGAAAAGCTTAAGGTGGGTGTTTTTCTATGCCGCTGCGGTGGTAACATATCCGATAACGTGGACATGGACCGATTAAGATCATCGTTGGATGCGGAATTAGTGGAGGAATTTGAGAATTTATGCTCAATAAATGGCCGTAAATTGATCAGGGATTCCATTATTGATAAAGACCTTGATCGGGTAGTGGTGGCCGCCTGTTCACCCATCACCCATGAAAAAACCTTCCAAAAATATGTTCAACCCCTAAACCCCTACCTTATGCAGATGGCTAACATCCGTGAACAATGCTCCTGGGTGCATCTTGACTATGAACAAGCCACCAATAAGGCTATTTCACTTACCAACGCTGCTATTGAAAAGGCAAAATATTCAGAACCCATAAATCCTTTACTGCGACGTACCAAGAAGAGGGTAGCAGTTATTGGTGGTGGTATAGCTGGGATTACCACCGCTCTTTCCCTGGCAAGGCAGGGTATAAAAACCCGTATTATTGAAGAAAAATCCACAGTAGGTGGATCCATGGTAAAAATTGGTAAAGTTTTTTCTCCAGAGAAACTGGCCGAAGAATGTGCCATGTGTCTTTTAAATCCACTGGTTAACGAGGCGGTGGAGAATAAAAATATCAATATCCTAACCAACTCCCGGCTTATAAGATCAGAACGAAGAGCAGGGAATTTCAATTTAATCATAGAGAAAAAACCAGGATTTGTGAAGGAAGAACGTTGCATAGCCTGTGGAAGTTGTGCAGAAGTATGCCCGGTGGAGGTACCCAACTCCTGGAATGAAGGCATGACCATCCGTAAAGCCATTTACAAATCTTTTCCCCAAGCAGTTCCTGATGTTTACACCATCGATGCAGAAAACTGTATACAGTGCGGGGAGTGCCAGGAAACCTGTAAAATGGATGCCATTGATTTTTCCATGGAAACCGAAATCTTATCACTCAATGTGGGTTCAGTTATTATCGCCACCGGTCATCAGGGATTTGACCTTACCAAAAGACCAGAATACGGATACGGGCGATTCCCGGATGTGGTCTCCCAGATGGAGTTGGCCAGAATTACGGGTGTAAATGGCCCCACTGAAGGGCAATTACTACGCCCCTCCAATGGAGAAGTGCCCCGCAGAGTGGTGATGATACAGTGCGCGGGTTCAAGGGATGATAAACCAGATGGCATGCCCTACTGTTCCAAAGTCTGCTGTATGATGGCCATGAAACACGCTAATGTCATTAAACATTATTATCCGGAAACCGAAGTTATGATCTGCTACACCGATATGAGAACCCCTGGAATGTACGAAAAATATCTCCGATACGGGCAGAAAAGAGGTATTAAATTAATCAGAGGCCGAGCGGGCGAAGTAACATGGAAAAATGGAACACTGGTGGTTCGGGCAGAGGAAAGTCTCAGAAACGAACCCTTAGAAATCGAAACCGATATGGTAGTCCTGTCTGAGGCAATTTTACCTTCTGAAGGAACTAAAGAAGTGGCC
>SWCG01001703.1_pt1 | contig 36873 bp, 34 predicted proteins | sample 4690071 | NCBI WGS metagenome assembly SWCG01 (sample SAMN10267281, study PRJNA491770) | bioreactor metagenome | isolation source: DHS bioreactor inoculated with subseafloor sediment | place: Japan: off Shimokita Peninsula | collected 2012-10 | reverse complement strand
GCATGGATTGCCACGTCGAAGACTCCTCTCAATGACGCATCAGTTAATCCGTCATTGCGAGCGCAGCGCGGCAATCCATCTTCGTCCCATATTGCCGCAATAGGCGATAAAAAGCATGGATTGCCCGTCGTCAACACCTCTCAATGAGGCGTCGCAAATATATTCGGCTCCAGCGGTCCAACCTGTAAAAAGGGCTGGACTTTTTTTATGGGTGAATTTCGAAATCTCTCAGGAATTTCATACTGAACAGTAAGTACGAAATTACAATTATCTGGAGGCCAAGCCGGATATTTTTTCGCATTTTGAGGCCAGGTTGTTCGATGTGCATATATGCAATATGTATTTTATAAGTATGTATGACAGAGTAAGATTGAGTTGCGCGCCTGGTTCAGGTGATATATGAGCAACAAAATTTCTAAGCATTAATCTGTATTTAATGCGCTGATGCCAAACTCAAAACGGCATGCAGGCCCATGCGAAAAATCATTTCGGCAAGAACGTCGCCAGAATCTGTTGGCCATATCGCAAGTATGGCGAAAACATCTTTTGCCATACATTCTTGGTGGGCTATGGAGCGAGAAATTTTGCCAAACCCAGTGCAGGGCTTAGCCATCATGGGAAACATGTCGAAGATCAAGACCGTGACCGATTTCGCGGAATCCTTACGGTCGCAGCATTCCAGTGCCTCCATCGACTATAGGAAGAAATTCGGGATTAAGGCGGCGACTGATCCGATCCAGACCGTGATTGATAGAAGCAATGGCGCGGGGGGGCAGGGGGAAATGAAGTATTACTGCTTCAAGTGTAGGAAGGCGATTCCGGATAATGTGGCGCGGTTTTGTTGGAATAATAAAGAGAGGTTTGGGGGGAAGGCGTTTTGTTATGAGTGTCAGACGGGTACAACGTGCGCTTGCGGTACCGGGAAAAAAACAGCTTAGGCGCATATGTTGTCGAGTAGTATTAGTATGTTATTGATCATAAGAGTAATGTGATTAGGGTTTTGAATGAGTTAAATTTCATTATGCTAGCATATTAGGTAAATAGGAGGCGTCATGGAGTATATTAAAGAATTGCTTGAAAAATTTAAATTTGAGATGGACGGTGTGGCACTCAATAATAATGATAAAAATATTCTATCTGCTGCATTATTTGATATATCCTTGGATCATTCAAGAGCAATCCTTAAGCTGTTAGACGCTGAGGATCCAAATTGCGCTTCGGCATATGCTCTTGTCAGACCTATGTTTGAGTGTTTTATAAGAGCATCTTGGATATTTGATTGCTCAACTATCAGTGAAATAGAATACATTAAAAAACGGGATAAATTTCCATTTAGATATACGCAAATGATAAGTGCGGTTGAGAAGTCAAATAATTGGCCTGAAACTTTGACTCTAGCATTCAAAAGAGGAAAAAAATATTTTCATAGCTTTACTCATGGCGGAATGCAAATTATTAGTCGTAGATTTCAAGATAACTATATAATACATAATATTGATAAAAATGAAATTCAAGATTTATTAAGATTCATCGTACTCATATCTTTTTTGAGTTTTATAGGTATAGTTCGTATCAGTGGTTCAAATGAGAAGAATTCTTTTATTGAAAGAACTTTTAAAGAAATTAAAGAACGATACCTATGAGCGAATAATTTTGTTTAAGATGGAGTATGGAGACGATAATATTTTAATTCATAGATAAACTGAATTTTCTAGGTGAAGAATGAAAAAGTCAATTGATAACGAGTTGGATCGTAGGACATGGAATTTGGAATCTTTGCGGAGTCGAGTTGGTTTTTTATATGGGCCGAATCAGCGTAAATTATTGTCTCCTTGTCTCGAATCGATAGTTACTAGGGAATACTACGCACGATTTCATTTTCAAGAAGGGAGAAAGTTGGTATATGAATTTCTTTCAACAAGGGAGGGGGTGAAAGATTTAGCAAAACTTGTATTTGGTGGGGTCAAAGAGGATCAGGTGGAATTTCATAGAAGGTGTCGATGTGCAGAAGCTCATGTCCTTGCTTGTCTTCAGAGTATTCATTCTGCTTATGATATAATGGGTCACGTACTTTATTATTCTTTAGGTATGAATAATATTCCCGATCAGATAATTCCAGATCATATAATTGGAATTAAAAGCGTTTACAATAAAATTCGAGATATTAATATTTATGATAGTATTGTGAGTGAAATTTATAAATATATAAATAATGATAACTATAAATATCTTTCTGCGATTGTTAACCATTCAAAACATAGAAGTATTGTCAATATATGTTTTACTGTTGATATTTGTGGTGATGAAAAAGATTTGTATAAATTTAATTTTAATGAATTTGTTTATAATGGGGAAAATTATGTTCCAAGATGTGCATACACGTTCATTGACGAAGAGTATAATAGATGCTCAAGCCAAATCGTTAGTATAGGTCTAAAATTAAATGATTATTTATGCGATGTTGGTGATTAAAGGGGAGGACGAGAGTCAGCCATCAAAAGGACCGAGGTCTGCTTTTGGCTTTTCTTTCATCAGCTCCGCAGTAACTATCTGTAACTACACAGGCATGGTGCCAACAAGCATGGAGTTAAGCCTTCCTTTGACGAATCTGGCCTCATGAGCCAGTCCACACTACTTGACCCTGTACCAAACACCCCGCCCCTGACCATTCCTTTCCAGCATCCCATTCTCCAGCAACCTCTGGAAATGCTCTTTCAGCGTATTCCTGCTGGTTCCGGTCAGGAGAGTCATTTCCTTGATGGTAACGCGACCGTGTTCGCGGGCGTGTTCCACGATGCGCCGGGACAGGTCCGGCAGGGCGTGTTGCAGCAGGCGTTCCCGTTCCATCTTGGCGGCCAGGCGTTGCATCTGCGTGTGCAGGGCGCGCAGGAAGAAGGTCAGCCATGGTTGCCAGTCCGGCGCATCCGAGTTCAGGGTAGCCTGGGTTTGGCGCAGGGCCAGGTAGTAGCCTTCCTTGTTCTGTTCGATCACGCTTTCCAGGGAGCTGAAGGGCGTATAGGCATAGCCGCAGCGCAGCAACAAAATCGTTGTGAGGATGCGCGAAAGCCTGCCGTTGCCGTCCTGGAAAGGATGGATGGCCAGGAAGGCCACTGTGAATATGCCGATGACCAGAAGAGGGTGCAGGCTCCGGGTTCCCAGAGTTGCCTGCGTCCAGTCCAGCAGTTCGCGCATGCGTCTCGGGGTGTCGAAGGGCGTGGCGGTCTCAAAGACGATGCCGATCAGCTTTTCCTCTGCGTCAAAGGCCGCCACGTTATTGGGTGACGTCTTGTAGTTGCCGCGATGCCTTTCGTCCTTGTCGCTGTGAAGCAGTAAGTCCCGGTGCAGCTGGCGGATATGGTTTTCCGTCAGGCTGATATGATCGAAGGATTCGAAAATCCGTTCCATTGTTTCCGCGTACCCGGCAACTTCCTGCTCGTCCCGTGTGACAAAGGAGCCTATGGCGAGATTTGCCAAGAGCTTCTCCACGTCGCTGTCGGACAGGGCGCTGCCCTCGATTCGAGTGGAAGAGCCCACGCTTTCGATGGTCGCTACCCGTCGCAGGGCGGACAGCCGTTCCGGCGCAATCGACCCCAGAGCCTGCCACGCGCCTTTGAACTCGTCGATTTGGGCTGTCAGGGTGAGCATTTCAGGTGTGATGAAAAGGCTTTTCGTCGTGATCATGTCCGAAAACACATCCGATTTCATCCATTTTGTCAATCCGTTTTTCCATCCGATTCCATCCGATTTGTGTGAAAAACGGGGTAGTCCTCAAAAAACGTGTTCGCGTCTTACAACACGATAGCGTCTACACGCAGGCCTTCAACCGGCGGCATGGCCGGGTAGGGCATGTGCTTCAAGGGCGGTTCAAGGCCATTGTGGTGGAACGGGAGGCATATCTTCTCATTATTCGACCGTGAGCAGGATTCTTCGGCGCGAAGAATCAAGATTCAAGATCTGAACCTTGGCATTCGCACGGCAGCGTGAGTTTGGGCACCTTATGTCGAACCTTGTTGGCCTGGTCCCAGAGGTCCAACGCGCCGTCAAGTCCTGTATGTCAGCGCTTCCTGTATGCCTTGTCGTGCTGGACGTGCAGGCTGACCAGCACTAGGGTCGGACCGCTGAGCAGGCAGGATACGGCCCTGGCGCTGGCCGTGACCCGAAGAGAATAGAGCTGGTGGCCCGTGCCCGGTTCGATCATTCCATGGAGTTTTTCGAAATTGAGGCCGGGATGCTTCCAGAGGTCCACGAGCTCAAGGGATTGGAGCAGGACGAGCATTTTCGCTGCGGCCTTGCGCACTGGCAGTTCGGCGGACATGACCGCTTCATCGAATGCGGGGCGGATCTCAATCCTCATCCGCCCATCTCTTGGCCACGTTGTGGGCGGTTTCGGTTGTTTCGACCACCTCCGAAGGGCGGGGGTCTTCCAGGGACTTGACGATGGCCTGCTTGCTGTCCGCCGTCCAGGCCCAGAGCTGATGACGCGGGATGGTCTCCACGGGAATCAGCAGGATGCGGCCGTCCTCGAGGACCTCGATCTCGACCGTGTCCCCAGGCTTGATGCCCGTTGTTGGCGGCAACGTGATGCGTCGACGTGAATCGGTTTGCGTAAGCATGTTTCGTCCCTCCATGACTTTCACTCATAGGACGGAAAGGGGGAGAGGGCAATACCCATATTGGGCGTTTTGCCGGCCTTCGACATAGCCTACAGCTACCAGCCCAGCGGGAAATGGACATCGAGCCATCAGATGACCATGAACGGCAAAGAGGACGGTTTCACCCTGGATGATTTCAAGGCCTGCGCACAAAACGCATCGATGAAGCGCGGACGCGCGGAAACCATCGTCGCCGAAGTCCGGGCCGTCGTCGCCCGCTGGCGGGACTATGTAGAAGAGGCGCGGGTGAATCCGGCGCAGCGGGACAGGTTCCAGGCGGCGCTGAAAGTGGAGGCCATTCGATGAAACACGGCAAAAGAGTTTTCTTCATCCTTGTCCTTTTTGTGGTCACCCTTGCCGCTTGCGGCGAAACGGACAGGACCGGTGAGTTTTACACCGATTGGGATATCGCGGGCGGTTGCGTCAGCGGGTTGCCCGGCGCGGTCCGGCGCGATGGGAACAATGCCGTCTCCGATTTCTGCGACCTCGCTCCGGGCGGCTGGATCTGGGTCACATACGCCGCCGAATGGTGCCCGGCCAGCAGGAACCAGGCAGCGCCCGCAATCCGTTTCGCGCGAACGGTCAGGGACAGGGCGGAGGTGTTCACCGTGCTCACCAGCGGGGCGGAGCCCTTCACCGTCGCCCGTCTCGGAGAAGCCCGCGCCTGGGCTTCAAAACACGGCATTGCCCCGGCCCGCATCCTCTTTGGGACCGAGCCCGACAGCCGGGTCATCCCCCAGCACCTGCTCATCGGCCCGGACGGGCGGACATGGTTCCGTTATATCGGGCACCTCCAGACGGAGGAAATGCTGGATATCTTCCAAGCCTTCGAAAGCGGCTTGCGTCATCCGACCATGTCTGCCAAAGAATGAAATGTGGGAGGACGTCTCGCGTTGACGTTAATGTAGCACTGGACCGGCATCAGGTTTTCATGGAGAAATGATGGGCATTCCTTACTATCACATTGATTCCTTTTCTCGGAAAGTATTTGCAGGCAATCCTGCTGGTGTTTGTGTTCTTGATAAATGGCTTGATGAATCTATGTTGCTGAACATAGCCAGAGAAAACGGACATGCGGAAACTGCATTTATTGTAAAGAGACATGGCGAGTATGAAATTCGATGGTTTACACCTGACATCGAAATGGACCTTTGTGGTCATGCCACCCTTGCGGCAGCTTATGTTGTTTGGAAGTATATCGATCAGGAAAACACTGTTACGTTCAGGTCTGCGACTGATGAGATTGATATATCGATCAAAAATGGACTCATCTCAATGGTGTTCCCCAAACGAGTTCCAATACCATGTACTCCACCTCAGGTATTGCTTGATTCTGTAAATATCCAACCAGATAAAGTCTTAAAATCCAGAGATTATGTTTTTGTCTACAAAAATGAAGACGATATAAGAAATATCCAGATAAATACCGCGATATTTAATGGAATCAATCTTGATCCAGGCGGACTGTGTGTCACAGCAGCCAGCTCGACAGTAGATTTTGTTTCGCGATATTTTACTCCTCAGGCTACAATTCTTGAAGACCCAGTAACAGGCTCTTCTCATTGTTCGCTTATTCCATATTGGGCAGGAATATTAAAAACTGATGTTATGAAAGCAAGGCAAATATCAGATCGTCAAGGTGATCTTTATTGTGAGAATAGAGAAGATCATGTAATCGTATCCGGTTATGCTGTTACGTATAAAATAGGAGAAATACTGGTAGATTAGCATGAGAAGATGTCGTTAGTTTACGATTCTACCCGCTCGCACCAGTCCGCAATCACGTTGCCCTGTGCGCACACCCCGCCCCAGCACATTCCTCTCCAAAATAGACGTATTTCAGGCCATCATCGAATGGGTGAACTGATCCGGCAGAAAGAATTTTGTCATCCAAGACGTCACTGCAAAAAGTCGTCATCCCCTTGAAGAAAGGGATTTGTGCTTTTTTTAACTATCTGAAAAAAATGGATTTCGCGCCATTGTCCGACATAGCCCGCCTTCGCGGAAATGACACTCAGGTTCTTTCGCGACTTTTTGCAGTTGCGTCATCCAATAAGCGGCCCGCGGATCTTTTGCGGGATGGCCGCATATTGGTGCCAATCATTGGGACTCATTTCTTTATATCGCCATATTTGACGAATAATAATCTAGAAATCCTTTTTTATCGTCGAACTTTACGATATATCTCCGCCTCGATGGCGGAGGCAAACTGCATATCCTCTTTCGTGCGATGCCGCTGCCAGACGAAAGCCTTGCCTGCCAACCCCGTTCGTCAGACCGTCGCACACGGTGCTCGCTGAAATTGTGCGTTGGCCCACATCAATGGAAAGTGAAAAGGAGCGAGACATGCCCAATACGCAGAACACCTACACCCGCGCCAATACCAGCTTTACCCTGGACCTGCCTGACTGGGCCGTCGAGGAGCTGAATGCCCTGCCGAAATACCTCGCGAGCGTGGAGGAGCGGATGGCGGCGGTGATAGAATTTTCGCGCCTGAATTTTCAGCGCAATACCGGAGGGCCCTTTGCGGCAGGGATTTTTGAACGCGACTCGGGCAGAGTCGTGGTCATCGGAGTCAACCGGGTGATGCCCTTTCTGTGTTCCTCGGCGCATGCGGAGGTCATGGCCATTTCCCTGGCGCAGAAACTGCTGGGAGTTTACGACCTGGGCGCCCCCGGACTGCCGGCCCACCAGCTGGTGGTGAACTGGCGTCCCTGCGCCATGTGTTTCGGCGCGGTGCTGTGGTCGGGCGTCCGCTCGCTGGTTATTGCGGGCGAGGGTCCCGAGCTGGAGGAGATCACCGGTTTCGACGAAGGCCCGATCCACCCCGACTGGCGTGCCGAGCTGTCGCGGCGCGGAATAGAAGTGGTGGAGGATGTCCTGCGGGCGGAAGCCCTGGATGCCTACCGGGAATTCGCCGCCAGCCAGTCGTTTGTCTATAACGCCCGGCTCGGGGTGGACTGAGAGTCCGGTCCTGGGCGCGCAGGATAAAAATGCGCCCTCGATATCGACCCCGGTGAACGTCGTGGGTCGCCGCCTGGCATTCGTGGCCATTGGCATTTGGCGAGTCTGCGCCAACGCATGGAAAAGGATACATTCCGTTTAGTGCGGCCTTCATTCGTTGATGTGGAGGGCAAAGGAGGTCGTGCTATGAAGTCGTTGCTGACGCTTCCGCAAGCGTGAAGCGGTGCCTGAGCTCCTCCAACTCCCGTTCCGTCACGCCATGCCCGGCGAAATGCTCCCGCCAGCTTGCGGCCGTTTCCCGCATCTTTTCCCAGATTTCCCTGGCCTCTCTTGCCTCGAGCCCGAAGGGACGGACATGGCTCAGGATATTGGACCGTGTGGCCGCGCGGCCTTCCAATCCGCAGCGCAGAGACAGGTCCCATTGCCTGAAGCGGATGGAAGAGGGTACCAGATCGTAGGCCGGGGTCATGGCGATGGCTTTGCGCGAGACGAAAAAGGCGTGGTTGCGCAGGTGGTCGTCCCGGTTCGAACACAGGGCGTTGAAAACCATGCGGCGGAATATCTCCGGGCCGGACTGCGCGTCGCCGAGCCTGCGGGCCTGCTCGGCCAGATTCTGGTAGCTGCCCCAGTCGCCGTCTTCCTCGGCCCCTGTCACGGTGAAGCCGGAAATCACGTGCCGCGAGCCGCCTTCCTCGCGGTCGAAGCGTTGGACCAGCAGGACGAAATGCCCGTCCAGTTCCATCAGCCGCGTCGACGCGACGGTGAGGCCGCAGCGTGCGGCCAGGGTCATGGTCGCGTGCTCGACAACGGGTTCACGCCACGGGTCTCCGCGCTTGGAGAATTTGGCGATCCATGACGCTCCGTCCAGGGTGACCATGGCTTTGGGCCTGGCGCCGCCCAGGGACAGGCTGGAGGCGAGGGCGGCGAGGAACGCGTCTTCGGGCATGCCTTTTCGCAATTCGTCGAGGTCCTCGTCATCCTCCAACTCGTCGACGTGGGAGACGATGGCCGCCACGCGCCCCAGGTCTTCGGGCACCATGCGGAACGCATCGCCCGAGGCCCAAGGCGCCAGGGACGCGGGGCCGTCCGGCGTGGGCCCGAAGGCCAGGGCGCCCATGCGTTCGGGGTGATGGGCCGCCGTCAGGATCTCGAACTCGCTCAGGGTCCCTGCGGCCCGGTCGGCCATGAGCCCCAGAACCTTGCGGCCCCAGCGATCCGGGGCTGCGTCGCGCAGGGCGCTGAAAAGGGTGCGTCCGGAAAACTCCATGTCGGCCAGGGGCATCCGCGCCGGGTCGAGGGGGATGGCGTCCGGCCGTTGCAGGTACCGCCGTCCGTAGCGGAAAAAATAGGCCCGGTCCTCATGCCGGAGCAGCCCTGCAGGGACGTAGTCCATGCCGGGCAACCGGATGAAGACCACGGCCCGCTCAGAAGTCGAAGTCATCGTCCCTCCCAGTGGCGACGCGCTCAGGCAGCCTGCTCACGGCCATGGCCCTGCCCACGGGGTCGGACTCCAGGGCGGCCATGCCGCCAAGCTGGTCGTCGAGTTGCAGGACCCACAGCACGTGGGCCAGCACCCCGAGAGATACGCCGGGGTGCCCGTTTTCCAGGCGGCGGACGGTCTCGCGGGTGGTCATGGTGCGCGCGGCCAGGTCCTGCATGCTCAGACCGCGCAGCTTGCGGGCGGCGCGAATGTTGCGTCCCAGACGCTCAAGATTGGCGACAGGGCTGGGCGGGAGGGCGTGTGCGGACGTTTTTTTGGGTGACATGCATTATATATATGGCTTTATAGTTTTTTACGCAATATTTATCATTCAAATTAATGCCGGGATGCATGACCTGTTCGGAGCGCGTTGACAAAATGGACGATGGGCGTCACCGGACGGTCGAGAGAGATAATGGCAGGACTCGTTTGTAGTGATGCGTGGCGTTCGGTCTCCGGGCTGCTGTGTCGAACAGGAGTTTCGAAAGTTTGGTTATTCGACGTTTAATGTGGAATTGACCGACCTCAATCAGTTTGGGCAGCCCTCCCTCAGGAGGACTACCAATTGACCGTCTCGTTTTCGCCGGTTTTTGGTAAAGAATTCCTCCTATCGAAGTTTTCCAACAATTCTCTGTAAAACTGATCTTCTGTCGAATTTGTCAATGTCTCCAAAAACCTATCGGCAAGAATTTGTCCCTGCGGATTTTCTGCCATTAATAGAACGTATATATACCCTAAGTCAGTCTCTTTTTTGTCTCCAAGCTCTGCAGCTACTAATTCCGCCGTTTTTTTGTAACATTCAATTGTTGAGTTTGTTGCTCCATTAAATTTTTCTATGAACGTACACTCCCAAAATTTGTATGAACTTGCTTTTGGTTTTAGGCGCGTTATGATTTTTATATCTTGATATGCTTTGTCAAATTCTCCTAAGGTTGTATTTAATTGCGCTCTAAATGTGAGCAACGTTATACTAAATGGATCGTCTAATAATCCTGCTGACAATATCTCTATAGCTTTCTTTGTATTTTTTTCCTCGTCTTCTATTGATATTAGGGCATTATGAGCTTTAATGAAAACTTCATTACTTGCATATAGTGGAGTTAATAAATAGAAATACAAAATAAAAAACATCAATTTTTTCATTTTCTTAATCCTAAAATCTGAATTTAATTTTTAAAAATACATATTATTATTTACACTATTGAAAATCGCTATTTATTAATTTTTTATTGTAAAAGTGTTAATCCAACGGATTTGACGGTATTCTTATTCGAATCCATACGCGAGACTCTAATATCATATCGAATTATGAAAGCATGCTTGCAAATTGAACTTCATATCGATCCTTTTTTTAATTAAATTCTAATTATTTATTTTTTACATTCAAAATTCCTGCGAAACGAATAAAGCAAATGCATACCCCTACATTTATGCATATATTTGGTTGGCATTTATGATAATTACATGATTTTACTCAAATTCGCACCAAGTTTCAAATTTGTGAGGATCGAATCCTTCACAATTCAATGCGGTGATTCGATTAATATATGCATAACTTTTTTCCATATTTATTATCATTTCGCCACTGTAATAGTAATTAATATTGTCCTTGGCGTATATCCAGTTTCTTCCAGAACCACTATAGTCATAAACAGTTGGCTTAAAAGTATGTAAAGATGATTCTCGCGGAATTTGAAAGTAAGGATAGTTAGTTGAAGAAGCTATGTTTGATATATATGTTCCGAATGGACTATATAATATCGCAATAAAGGCAGCAAAAAAGCAAATATATATATCTCTATTTTTTGAAAAAATGATATTATAAACAAAGTATAAAATTATAAATGTGATTAATAAAAAAAATGTTGTTGTCATTTTTCGTAAAAATATAAAATTGTTTCGCCACTTTTAGACTTGCAAAGCATGTCAAGGGCATCTGATCCGTACTTCTGAGCCGCTTCTCCCAATCCATTATAGGCAGCAAAAACAGCTTCAACTTGCTTTAACGTTAACACACTGTTATGGCAGATATTTCCTGTAATACGATCAATTAGCTGCCGGATATGTGCTGCGCAATAGTAAAGATCTGATTTCCAGTCATAACCAGGGATTCGAATGTCTGTGTCTATTTCAAAAACTCTAAATCGAACGTCTGTAGGGAGGGGATTTTTGCAATAATATTTTTCAATGTATGATGCTGCAGATTCTAGTGTTCTTCGTGACATATTTGCAAAACCACTAGACCCACCAGCAATATTAACTCCTGATAATATTGGAGACCATCTCGGAATTTTGTCAGGTATTAAATCGCCAAAAATTTTGTCTGCTATAGCCATTCCAGTTGTTATTGTCCGTTCACTATATTGTAAAAATTGACGAAATTTAGAAGCTGAAGGTGCATTTTCTTGTTGTAAAATTATTGCTAGCATAACATGCGGTATCCCGTGATATTCTGCTGCATCTTTTATCCAAGTTCTTATTTCTTTATCTGGATAGAAATATTTATTGAATTCTTTTTCCTCTGGAACATAGCGCAAAATTTGAAAAGGCGAGGGGAAATCTCCTGTATAGCTTCGGATATCTGAAATTCCTAAAATATGGCTGACTTCACTACCTGAGCATTTACAACTTTTGGCAGAAAGGTTGCTTGATCCTGTCCGAACTTCATTTCCAGATTCTAGCGCCACCGGACATTTCTTAATGAAAGGCTGATTTAATACTCGGGCTTCGTTAAAGGTCACTTTTTGGCAGACAGGCATTTGCCCTTCCTCGGGCAGGAGGCTGTCCACAGGCAGCAGCGGCCTCGCCCCGGACCCCGAGCCCGGACTTCCGCCGGAGTTGATGCCGACCTTGGCCCCGACAATGGTCACCCCCGCAGGGTCGAGGCGGATGAAGCTGCCGCCGGCCTTGACGGTCAGTTCGGTTCCGGCCTCAAGGGTTGCCTTGCTTCCGGCCTTGATGTGGGCCTCCTCGCCGGTGCGCAGCAGCCATTTGTCCGCGAAATGGCTGTGGCTGCAGTTTTTTACCGTCAGGTGGTCGCCCGACAGGAGTTCGACCTTGCGGTCCCGGTTGACTGTCTGCTGGTCCTCGCCCTTCACCAGCGAATACGAGAAATTGTCCACGGTGCGGTGCTGGTCGTGAAGGATGTGCTCCTTCCAGTCGTTTTTCACGTAGACGTTCACGTCCTTTTCGGCGTGGATGTAGATCTCTTCCTGATTCCTCCTGTCTTCGACCCTGAACTCGTTGAAGCCTTGGCCGCCCGGAGAGGAGAGGGATTTGAAGACCGTGCGCGTCTTGTGTGCGGGCAGGGGGTAGGGGACGGGATTTGCGGAGTTGTAGACCCGCCCCGTTATGATGGGCCGGTCCGGGTCGCCATTCTGGAAGGAGACGATGACCTCGTGCCCGATCCTGGGGATGGCCAAGGTCCCGTAGTGGCCGCCGGCCCAGCCCTGGGACACGCGGATCCAGCAGGTCGTGTTCTCGTCGTATGCGCCCAGCCTGTCCCAGTGAAACTGCACCTTCACCCGGCCGTACTGGTCCGGGAAGATCTCCTCGCCATCCGGGCCGGTCACCAGCGCGGTCTGATCGCCGATGACGCGATTCTTGGGATGATCCGAGGCGGGCACGAAGCGCGTCGTATTCGGGATGGCCACGACTTTTGCCGCGTACGTCATGCCCCGGTCCGGGGCTTCGTGCTCAAGGACCTGCGGCTGCTCCCCGCGCTGCTCCACGCGCACGATCCACCAGCGCGCGTTCAGGTCCGGGCGATGGTGGCCGTGCATGGTGAAGGTGAATCCGGGAGCCATGCGCGAGACATCGGTCCGCGCATCGATCCGGAGGCTGAGGCTCTGCTGCCGCAACAGCTCGATACCCGCGTACCGGGTTCCGGTTTTGCGCAGCTGATACAGGTGCGGGTAGCGGTACTGCTCAAGGGTCATGCCCACGGGGACCGGAGCCTTTGTCGCATCCGTCTCGGTCTGGCCGACCTCGAGGTTCAGGCGCGTCCTCTCAAAGTTCCATTCCCGGAAGGTGACGGCGTCGCTGCCGATGCCTCGGCTCAGCCTCGCGTCGCGGATCGTTGCCGTGTCCGTCTCGGTCCCGGCGCCGGGGTGGAAGCGCAGCTCGCTTTCGCCGTCGATGAACGGCCCTCCCTCGCGGTCCGAGAAGCACAGCACATGGCGATCCTCGGCGTGTTCGAAGTAGAAGTAGACACCCTCCTCTTCGCACAGCCTGGAGATGAAATGCAGGCTCGTCTCTCCGTATTGCACGCAGTATTCGCGCGGCTCGTAATCGAAGAAGCACTTGAAGGCGTAGGAGTCCTCCGTGAAATTCTGCTCTTTGAGCACCTGCTCGATGATCTGGAGCACGGTCAGGTTCTGGAAGATGCGATGGTCCGTGGCCTGGCCCAGAAACCACAGGCGCGGCACAAGGGTGCAGCGGTAATGGGTGCGGGCATTGGCGGTGTGCAGCTGGCGGAAATCACGGATGACGCCGTGAACATGACGCACGCCTCCGCTCTTGTCGGCGACGCTCAGGCAGGCGGTCTGACCAAGAAGCCCGGCAAAATCAACGTTCGATGCTTCATGCACGAGCTCGATCTCATACTCGTAGGGGCGATGGACCTCCTCGGTGCCTGAAAAGGCGTAGACTCGAAACGTGGACACGGACTGGGTTTCAAAAGTGAAGGCGGGGCGGGCATTGTCTGACATGGCTCCTCTTTTGGCTGCAAAATGTTCTTTGCCGCCGGGCGCGTTCGTCCCGGCTGGACCACGGACAAAAGTTCGTGGACCAGCTTATCGCCTGCCGCGAAAAGAATATATTGGGAGCGATGAGGGGGAGATCGGGCGTGATGCGTACGCATCGCACGCGGGCGCGGAGTCGAGCGAGCGAAGTGGAAGGTCAGATCCCGCGTCTTGATTTTTCAGAGGTTATCTTTCCCAAATGGCAAGATCCCCTCCGCATGGAATTCCCGGGAGCCATCCATCACGTGACGTCTTGCGAAAATGCCCAGGCTCAGGCGTCTGCCGCGGCCGGTGTGCATAATTCAAATGTGAGCAGAATAATCCGGCGAGAAGAATCAAGATTCAAGATCTGAACCTCTGTATTTGCTCAGTATTTCGGGTGAGTAGGGGCTGTCGTCTTCACTAAGCTGTGAAGACGACAGCATCCCTGTTTCATGATCATCAGACGCCATCAGGCAATTTCATCATCTTGGCATTGATGGCTACGATTATGGTGGACAGCGACATGAGTATCGCCCCTGCGGCCGGGCTGAGCAAGAAGCCCCACTTGTACAGGATGCCTGCAGCCAGCGGGATGGCGAATGCGTTGTAGCCTGTCGCCCAGAAAAGGTTCTGGATGGTTTTCCTGTATGTGGCTCTGGAGAGGGCTATGACCTTGACGACATCCAGGGGATTGGACTTGACCAGCACGATATCCGCAGTCTCCTGGGCGATATCCGTTCCGGCTCCAATGGCTATGCCGACGTCTGCCTGCGCGAGCGCGGGGGCATCGTTCACTCCGTCGCCTGTCATGGCGCACATCGTTCCTCTTTGCTGCACCTCCCGGACCTTGTCCGCTTTTTTGTCGGGAAGCACCTCCGCGAAGTACTCCGTGATCCCAAGCTCCTTGGCGACTCTGTCCGCCACGGTCTGGTTGTCGCCGGTTATCATCATGACCCGCAGTCCCATGCCTCGGAGCTGGGAGATGGCTTCTTTGGATTCCTCGCGAACGATATCGTCCAACGCGATGCATCCCACGGGCCTGTCGTCCACAAGAACGAAAACCAGAGTTTTTCCCTGGCTGGAAATGCTCTCGACAGCCGAAGAATCGTATTCAAGCCCTTCTTCTTCAACGTACTTGCGACTGACAACCTTTATGTTCGCACCGTCGACTGTCGCCTGTGCGCCTTTGCCCGGAATGCTCTTGAAATCATCGGCTTGTTCCGGGTTTTCCGCCGCGTCGGAAACAGCGCGCGCAATGGGGTGCTCTGAATGGGCTTCCACGGACGCGGCCTTGTTCAGGAGGTTGTCTCTGTCCATCTCCCGAGAAAAAAGGACGACGTCGCTCACTGCGAATTCGCCTTTTGTCAGCGTGCCCGTCTTGTCGAAAAGAACCGCCTCCACTTTTCTCGCCTTTTCGAAAGGAGTCCTGCTCCTGATGAAAAAGCCATTTCTGGCGGCTATTGCCGTGGTTGTGGCCACGACCAGCGGTATGGCCAGGCCCAGTGCGTGGGGGCAGGTTATGATCATGACCGTCACCGTCCTCTCCAATGAGAAGACAAACTCGCGCCCGAAGACAAACAGCCAGAACAGCATGGTCACAAGGCCCGCGCTGAGGGCGATGTAGGTAAGCCATGCAGCGGCTTTGTCCGCCACCCCCTGGGCCTTGGATTTGCTTTCCTGCGCCTCTTTCACCAGAGTCATGACCTGGCTGATGAACGAGTTCTCGCCGGTCTTGTCGACCTGAATGGTCAACGAGCCTTCGCCATTGATGGCGCCACCGATAACCTCGTCTCCAGGGCCTTTTTCGACGGGATTGGATTCTCCGGTGAGCATGGCTTCGTTGACGCTCGAGGTGCCTTCCTCGATCTGGCCGTCAGCCGGGATTTTTTCTCCGGGTTTGACGCGGATTTTGTCGCCGGCCTGGAGTTGATTGACCTTTATGTCTTCAATCGATCCGTCTTCGTTGATTCTGTGGGCTTCGCCGGGAATGAGTTTGGCAAGCTCCTCCATCGCTCCGGATGCGTTCATGACCGACCGCATTTCAATCCAGTGCCCGAGCAGCATGATGTCGATAAGGCTGGCAAGCTCCCAAAAGAAGACCTTGCCGGGCAAGCCGAAGGCTACGAGGCTGGAGTAGCCGTAAGCCACGGTGACCGCCAGCGCGATCAAGGTCATCATGCCCGGTTTTTTTTCGGAAAGTTCATCGACCAGCCCCTTCAGAAAAGGCCAGCCACCATAGAAAAAGATACCCGTGGAAAAAACGAAAAGAATCAGCATCTGGCCAGGGACGGCGGGCTCACCCAGCCCGATCAGTCCGCGCAGCATGGGGGACAACCAGACGATGGGCAGCGTCAACACAAGGGAGACAAAGAACCTTCGCTGAAAATCCCTGACCATGTGTTCATGGTGATTGGCATGGCCGTTTTCGGAGTGCCCTTGCATATTCCCATGTTCGTGGTGTTTCTCGTGTTTCATGTCTTTCATCTTGTATAATCTCCTTGTGACACGCCAAAAAGTTGATCCAAGTGAATATTGTGGCGGATTTGTCGATTGGAATTCAGGTTGAGCAGCGGGCAAGCATTAGGTATTTTCTGCCCTATGTACGGAGAATTTGGCTTTTTTTTCGAAAATTGCTTTTGAGCGCGTTCACCATAACAGCAACGATACGAAGCGGCAAGTTGCCTGATTTTTTTGTTCATATGCATGGTGCAGAAAGTTGATTGGGCTTCAGAGACCGGGTGTAGGCCGGAAGGTGCTTCACGAAAGTCAACGGTCAGAGCAGATATTGGGTCTTGATTTTTCAAAGGCCGGCCAGATCCTTCGGCCAGCCCCATTCGCATAAAATTCGCGGGTGCCGCCCACAACCTGACATCCCGCGGCAACGCCCAAGCCTCCCCTGTCGATGGCGTCGACCGCAATACCCTCCGGGCCGTCCCCCCGGCAGACGTTCCTCCGGCTCACTGTGCCTTGCCAAGACTCCTGCCTGATGACCAATCCCTTCCATTTGCTCCTCGAAATTCCCGCCGCCAACCTGTCCAATGCCATGCGCCAGTTTGTCAGGGCCGACACGGAGGCTCCGGGCGGAGTGTCAGTGAACTGGGCGTCATTCTTTATGTGATTTTCATCTTGTGCCTTCCGATGGATCCCCAGTATTTCATCGTCCTGCTTGTTTTTATTGATGATTAAGTATAACAATTTACAGTTTTCTGCGCAGTTTATTAAAGACAGGCGAGAAATTAATACGCAGCAATACGAGTTGTTTTCGAGGGCGGCAATGTGCCAAGAGTCGTTTCCTGAATACAGACTGTCCATTCCGGCCGGTTGAAACAGGAGGGCTGATGAAAAAAATTTCGTGTGTGCTTGCGGTGCTTGCCTGTCTGTACATCGGGGCGTCCTTCATGCTTGGGGGATTGACTCGTGAGCGGTATTTTCGGGTAGTGGAAGAGGCTGGCGGGGGCGTACTTTCCCTTGGCAACGAGTCTTATGAACAGGGGATCTTCACCTCCAGGGCGGTAACGATGATCAGGGCCGCGAAGACCAGGCCGTCCGCTCAAGGCGATGCGGCGAACCAGGAACCGGGATTGCTGGTGCGCCATACCTTTTATCATGGCCCACTCACGTTTTCAGGCAGGCTTGGCGGGATACGCGCCGGGTTGGCTTTGGTCGAGAGCGCCATCGAGACCGTGCCCGGCGATTCGCCCAAACCGGGATTCACGGTTGCGGGGGAGACGCCCGCCCTGACCGCTTCCCTTTTCTTCGGGTTCGGGAATGACATGGAATGCGCCCTGAACACGGCCGCATTTTCCTACGACGCGAACGGGATGGTTCTGGCTGTGGGCGATTGCGCCGGCCGTGTGATTCATGATCCCGAAACGCAGTCCTGGCGCGGCGAAATGGCCCTTCCCCGTTACACGCTGTCCGACGGCGACTTTTCCTTCACCGTCACCGACATTTCCATGGACTTCGACATGGCGCAATTCCTGCCGTGGGTGTTTGTCGGGAAGTCCGAAGCCGCCATGTCCTCCATGAACATGACCAGGTCCGGCCAGAGCATATTCACAGCGGAGGGCCTGCGCTCATCTGCGCAGAGTTCCATAGACGCAGGTCTGCTGACCAGCGGGATCGTGATGAATCTGCAAAATGCCACGGCGGGTGGATACTCCTGTGGACCCGTGGTTTGCGACATGGAAATCCGGGGCGTGAACGCCACGACAATCAGCGAGAGCTACATCGATCTGGCAGCCATTTTCACCAGCCGGGATGTTCGAGATGTCGTGGTCGAGCTGGCGCAGTGGAATCAGCGCCTGGCGGAACGGCTCATGGCCGAGGGCGTGAAGTTCGACATGCGCCGTCTGTCCGTGCCGACCTCCATGGGCGCGCTGGAGTGTTCCTTGCTCCTTGCGCTGCAAGGCTCAGGAGAGAACAATTCGAACCCGCTGGCGCTTCTGGGCAATCTCAACGCCACTGCACAGATATCGGTTGACGAGTCCCTGGTCGTCGGGGTGCTGCGCACGATTCTCCGGGCAAGGGGCTTGATCCCGGCGGCGAATGACGGAGGCTCCGATACCGAAGATGATCTGGCGCGTCAGATGGTGTCCCAAAATGTCGAACCGATGGTGGCGCAGGGCCTGCTGCGCAGAGAGGGTGGGACGCTGAAGGCGGACGCAGTTTTTGAAAAGGGAAGCCTGCTGGTCAACAACCGGCCTGTCCCCCTGCTGTGATGGCGTTGCTGCGCAACGGACCCGACGTATTCTGAAAAGCTATGCTTCCGGACAGCTCCCGGAACTGTCCGGAAGTGGTGGACGAGAGGAAAGGGCGCGCACCGGGAGAGCATTCCTCTGAGGTGAGTCCATCGCCATCCGGGAGCCGTCTCATGGTGAACATTTGATGTGCCGGGATAAAGCGGGGCAAAAAGGGCGACCGACCGTCTTCATCTTGTCTTGACGCAGGCAAATACCGTGTACTGGTCTCCTTCCGGACAGTACTGCCCCTCATGCACCTTAAAACCTGTCTCGGTCAGGTCATGCCGCCAGGTGTCCAGAGAAAAGATGCCCAGCGTCCAGTGGTCAGTCTCCATCCGGAGGCGGCCATGCTCACGGATCAGGTAGATGATTGTCGTTTCGTACTGCTCATCGGTCGGGTCGGGATCATACACATTCTGGACAATGGCGACGTCCAGTCCGTCCCGCGTGATCAGGGTCGGCGTTGTCATGTTCTGGCGGAACGTCTCAAGGGTCACGTCCGGCGTCGCGATCAGAACCCCTCCGGGCTTCAGGTGGGCGTACGCTGTGCGCAACGCCGCCACAAAGTCGCTCCGGCAGTTCATGTGGGAGATCGCGTCGTCCATGAGCACGGCGTCGAACGTGTCGCTTAGCCCGAAGGTCCGCATGTCGGCCTGGACAAAAAGGCAGTCCGGATTCAGCTCCCGTGCCTGGGCGAGCATGGTGGGGCTCAGATCCAGGCCGGTGACGCTGAAGCTGCGCTTCAGGTTCAGGACGTTTTTCCCGCCACCGCAGCCGATATCAAGCAGGGTCGTAGCCGGGCGTTCCGTGTAGCGGCGAATCAGCGTCGTGACGTGGTCGCAGTAGTGGGCGTATTCCGTGCCCGCGTCCCCCCACATCGGCCACAGCCATGCCAAATCCGTATAGAGATGGAAGGTGTCTTTCATGAATATCCTTTCGCAGAGCCTACTGGGTTTATGGCTGGTCTGCCTGCAGCGATAAACGCTCCCCAACTTCGCAGCAGAAGAAATATGCCTGGTCCTCATGCCCGAGCATCCCCGTCGGCATGTAGCACAGGCCGAGGGACCGGATGAAGGCCATGGCCCGCTCAGAAACGCCGAACCAGGTAAAATGGCCCCTCAGCCTATGGCCGTTGCGGATCTCTTCCCAGATACGTGTCTTCCCCTTTTCGCTTGGTCCGAAGGCCCGAGAGTAGCTCAGGCGCGGCCGCCTCGCAGTTTGCCGATATGATGGGCAGGAGTCGAAGTTTTGTGATCTTTACGAGGCCATGGGGCACAAGACAGCTGTCACAGCCGCTCGTGCAGCAGTACTGCCTGAGTGAAGCGCAGGAAGTCGTCGAGATGTTCCGTGATGACCTTGATGGTGATGGGCAGGTGCATGCTTTGGTAGTCATGGACGGCAATGTTGCGGAAGCCGACCATGCGTCTCAAGGCGTCGGCCAGGTCCGCGTCAATGCGGCCGGCCGAGGCCAGCAGCGTGAAGACGTCGCGAGCGCTCTGCGGAAGACCGAGGCGGTCGCGGCGGATGAGGTGCTGACCCATGTCCAGGGCGGCTTCACAGGCGCGCTGAATGTTCAGGATGGCCGCATCCTGGCGGGTGAAATCGCGATCGAAGGTGTCCGGGTCGCGGTAGTATTCCTCCCGGGCCCGCGCGACGCAGCGTTCAATGGTTGCCGTCTTGTTCAGCAGCACGTCGTCAGCCATGGATTCTCCCCCGTTTGCCGATGTCCTGCACCAGTCCGGCCCGCGCTTCGTCCAGGGCGGTCTTTTCGCTCAGCACGAAGCATTCGAAAAGGTCGGCCTCGGGCTGTTTCCCCATAAGCCGGCGACCGTTCATGAGGATCTGGTGCTGCATGACCGTGGACGCTGCGCGCATGTCGACCAGGTCCACCTCGCATCCCGCAATGGCAACCAGTTTTTCCGCCAGGTTCCAGAGTCTGTCCGGGGTCGCGTAGCCGGGTAGGAGCAGGGCCAGGTCGAGGTCGCTTCGGGCGTCGGCATGGCCGGTGACGCGGCTCCCGAAAGCATGGATGGCCAGGCAATCCGGGAATTCCGTCAGGATGGCCCGTACGATGGGGCCGTCCTCGGAGAGCAGGGCGATGGCGTCCGTTTTCGGGTGATTGGTCATGGTGTCTTGCCGGTTTCTGTTACGTTCCGAATTATTTGAGTTTGTTATATATGGCCTGTTCAGAAGCCGAGGTCAACATTTCTCCCCCTTGCGACAGTGGCAGCGGTCCGCGCTTTTCAGCTTCAGGCATTGATATTTCAGCATGTTTGCGCCGATGAAACTCTCGACCTGGGCCCGAGCCCTGAAATCGGCGGAGGCAGAGTCCAGGGGCGTGTCCTGAAGCAGGAACCAGGGCCAGCGCTGGGGAGCCAGTACGCCCGAGGCCAGGGTGGCCGTTTCGGCCAGAGCGCAGGGTGGGAGCCGCAGGAGCGTCAGGAAGAGCAGCGTGGGCTGAACGGGCTGAGACATGTCGGTTCCCCTGAATGTTCGAGGTTGGGGCTGGCCTTTGATGGCGGGCCGGCAGCGCTGAGGATAATACGTCAACCGAGATTAGTATGTACCTGTCAGGCACCGCAACCCGTGTCTCAGTGCTGTAACGTTCTGACTTGTGGAGACTCGCACCCTGAATATGACCAAGCAGATCCGCGACAGTTGGGTGGCAATGCGGCAAAAGGACGGCCGCTTGCGCGCGGCAGGGGTCATCTGCCCGCGCAGGCGTCGATGCGGCCTCTGTTATCCTCCAGGCAGTCGGCGCAGTAGGTGTCTGGCTTGTCGTCAACAGCCAATGCTGACTGGGAGTACCCGAAGCCGACCCCCAGGAGCGAGGATTGCGCACAGCCGGGGCAGTACTTCTCCATGCATTCCTCGTGGCTCATGGTCCGGTCGGGCTCGGCGCCCTGGGTGATGCCCGGGCCGAAGTCGCGGTATTTGGCGGTAGTCACGTAGCCGCACAGTGGGATGGCGCGGATGTAACCGTCCTTCTTCAGTATTTCCCGGGCCCTGTAGTCGGCCACGATCATGTCCCGGCCGTCCTGGCGCACGATGACGGACAGGGAGCCGAGCAGGACGCCTTCGAAGGTTTCAGAGGTGTTGCCCCCGGTCTTGCAGACGCGCGGCGTCGTTTCCAGTGCGATGGCCACGAGGGTGTACGGTCTTTTCATGTCGAATTCGACATCGGCCGTGTCGGGGAGGGACGACGGGGCGGGCACCGGTTCCGGGGGAGGAGGAGCGGGTGTCGTCTTCTCTTCGACCGGGGGAGGCTGCGGGGCGTCCTGCGCGGTCTGGTTGCCGTTCTGCTCTTCCGGTGAGGTCGCGTTCCTTTCCGCTGTCGGCTTTGAAGGCGGGAGAAAGAGAGGCGGATCAGCGGCGTTCTTTTCGTCGCGGGCCGCGGTTTCCGGTCCGCCGCCTTGGGGGACGGGCAGGACGAGAGGCGTTCCCGGAACGGTTTCGATCTTCCGTCCCAGCAACTGCAAGGCGAATTCGGGGTTCTGCTCCAGATAGGCGACCATGCGGCTTCCAGGATCGCTCCCCCCGAAAGGTACGGCCGCATCCAGGATCTGGTGTGCCTCCACGGCCAGGAAGGTCTTCAGGTAGTCCCAGGTGAGCATGTCCTTTTCCTTGCCCATCTTTTCCATGGTCGCGTCGGTGCGCTCCTTGGCCCGGTGGAAGCCCAAGGCGCCGAACAGGAACTCCTTGGCGATGCCGCCCGTGGACGGGTCCCGGCCGATTCGCGCCGCCCATTCCTCCTCCCGCACAACGGCTTCAGCATATTCTTTCTTCAGGGCGTAGAGCTGGGCCAGCCTGGCCGCGTAGCCCAGGCCCTTCAAAAGTTTGCCGCCGAGCTTCTTCAATGCTGGCGTCACCTTGCCGAGGCGCTTGGAGATGCCCTTCAGAAAGCGCGATCCCCTGCCGCCGGCGTCGGCGGCGTCATCCGCCCCGTCGACGATCCGCCTGACCAGCTCCTTCTTGCCGGACATCTCGGCCACGCGGCGCACCTGCTGCCGCGTGTTGTTGAGCTGCTGGCGCAGGGCGGTGGCCTTGCGTAAGTCTCCTGCTTTTTCCGCAGCGCCGATCTGGCTTTTGAGGGCGGCGAAATCGCGGGCGCTCTGTCTGGCCGCGACGTCCGTCATCCTGTCCAGCCGCTGGAAGGCGCGGTCGTTGACGCGGCGGGCGTAGTCCACGGCGTCCTTGCCGACGCGGTTGCCGAGTTCCGCATCCAGTTCGGCCAGGGTCTTGCGGTGAATGGCCATGCCCGGGTTCAGGCCCGCCCTGCGCATTTCCACGGCCATCTTGTGGGCCGCCTTGTTGCTGAAGTTCAGGGATTCCTTGACCTGTTGGCGCGAGACGCGACCCTTAGCGAGGAAGTCCCGGGCCTCGTGGGCTTTCTTGTAGTAGTCGCCGGCCGCGGTCACGGGCGTGCTCAGGAGGTTCCGGCGCAGGCGCACCGCTGCGCCGGGGGCGGGAATGGAGGTTGAGCCGGTTTGGGCCACGCGTTCGGCGGCTTCGGGGTCGCTCCTGAGGGCCGCTTCATAGCCGCCGCGGCTGGTGGGGTTTTCGTAGGGCGAGGGCGGCATGTGGACCGTGACCTCGTGGCTGGGGATGCTGAAGGAGTTGCCGTTGTCGACCACCTTCAGTCCGCGTTTGGCCGCCGCGTCCCGCAGACGGTAGTAGTCGCGGATGTTGGCGGTCTGGGTGTCCAGGTCGCCGCCCTGTTTGAAGTCGGGGCTCCAGGGCGGGGACCCGGCCGAGAAGAGCTTGTCGTCGTAGACCACTTTCGCGTCCCCGCAGGTCGCCTGGAAATCCCCGATGCGCCCGGGGTCCATTCTTCCCAGGGGAGCGGTAACATACCGCCGGAACGCGGCCTCGCGTTCCGGGCCCACGGGGTAGTTGTGCATGACCTGCTCCCAACGGTCGTAGAGGGCCTGTTTCTCCGCGAAATAGTCCGTGGCGTGCGCCGGGCCTGCGCAGACGCACAGCATGGCGACGATCAGAAATCCGATGAGCCGGTTCACAGGCCCCCCTGGACGGCCGTGCGGATCGTGGCCTTGAGGCCTGGCGGGGTGGAGGGGGCGTCGTAGAGTTCTTCGAGGATGTCCATGGCCTCGGAGCGATCCTGGTCGAGGAGCAGGGTGGCCAGCAGGAATTTCATCTGAGGCCAGTCCGGCATCCTGTCGAGCTGTTCTCGGTAGAAGTCGACCCCGCGCCAAGGGTCCCTGAGCCACTGATAGCAGGTGTGCAGCGGCACCAGATATCTGCCCTCGGCCGGATCGGTCTGACGGGCTACGAGGCGTTCGTAGACGTTGGCCGCCTTGTACGGGGCCATCAGGAGGATGGAGGTCTCGGCCAGGCCCTCCAGAGTCGCGTCATCGTCCGGGTCGAGGTGTGCCGCCACGTCGAGGTGGAAGTCGGCCATGGTGCCGAAGACAATGCGGGCGGGATTGTCCCCTACCAGCCTGGCCAGGTAGAGATAGGCCATGCCCGCATTCTTGCGGGCCTTGGCATCGGTGGGGTTTCTGTCCGCTTCGGAAATCAGATCATCGATCACCTCGGCCATCTCCGCCGCCGGTGCAGGCAATGGCAGGGATGCCATAAGACAAAAAAGTCCCAGCAGTATGAAGTATTTGTATTTCACTGACGGTTTCATGTGTCGATTTCCCATTCAGCTTGTGTAATATTTGATAATCCACAAGCTGAATTGTCTTATTTCATACATCCATGAATTCATATTTTCAACAGTGATTTAGTATTATGAATGATATGCGAAATGAAGATGAGGCACATGTCATATCTCTATGCTTCCGATTTAGCTCTGAATATATCGCTTTGCTGGTCAATAAATTAACTATCCAGAATAATGGCACCTTTCAGTTGACTTCGGGTACGGGCAAGATGGGGGCAGCGTGCGCGACGCCGGAACATTCGATGGCGTCCCGATTCCGGAGGCTCTTGCCTGGACCGCACAGGCGATGTATCGGGACGCGATTTCATTCTTCCGGCTGTGTCGGGGAGGGACCATGGGCGAGCACAGGGGCGCGGCAAAAGGGGCGGAGCAGGGCGAAGGGTGCTGTTCCGTCTGGCGGCTCGACGACAACGGCAACGAGTTTTTGGTCCGGGGCTGTCTGACGGAGGAAGAAGCCCTGCGTCTGGTCAGGGAGTACGAGGCCAGGGGGCACAAGCAGGCGTACTGGATCAGTCACCGGGGCGAAGGCCGCCAGACGTGCTCCGACCAAGGGGAAGAGAGCTTCAATCCATGAATGATCACATGAATCAGGAAAATTTCGGCTGGGGCGAATGGTTTGCCGCGCATGCCGCCGACATGCGCATGGAGGCATGCCTATTTGCCCGCGTCACCGCCGTCGACCGCGGTTCGTTTCTCATCCGCTACAAATCGGGTGAGGTGCCTGCGGAGTTGTCCGGCCGGTTCGCGTATCAGACGGACAGCCCGGACGAACTGCCGTGCGTCGGCGACTGGGTCACGGCGAGCCTGTACAACGACGACACCGCGGCCATCATCCGCAAGGTCTTCCCGCGTCGGACTTTCCTGCGGCGCAAGGCCGCCGGCAGCGCCGTCGAGCGCCAGATGATCGCGGCCAACATCGACACGGCCTTTCTGGTCCAGGCATGCCACAGCGACTTCAACCCGAACCGCCTGGAGCGCTACCTGGTCATGGCGGCGGACGGCGGGGTCGAGCCCGTCGTCCTGCTGACCAAGGCGGATCTCGTCAAAGAGGAGGAACTCGAGGGGGAGATGGCCGCAGTGGCCTCAGTGACCAAGGCTCGGGTCATTGCCCTCAGCACCCTGACCGGAGTCGGTTTCGAGGAGTTCCGGCAGACGCTCCAACCCGGCAGAACGTACTGCCTGCTCGGGTCCTCGGGTGTGGGCAAGACGACCCTCGTTAACCGCCTCCTGGGCCGGGACGTCTTCGAGACCAGGGCCGTCAGCGGCACCGGCGAGGGCGTGCACACGACCACGCGCCGCCAGCTCGTTGTCCTGGACCACGGGGCGATGCTCATGGACACGCCGGGCATGCGCGAACTCGGCATCGTCGGCGCCGGGGAGGGGCTTGAGCTGAGCTTCGAGGAGTTCACGGCCCTGGCCGCCGAGTGCCGCTACGCCGACTGCACCCACCGCCACGAGCCGGGCTGCGCCGTGCGCGCCGCCGTCGAGGGGGGCGAGCTAGAGGAGGCTCGGTACGCCAACTATCTCAAGCTCAGGAAGGAGTCGGACCACTACGAAATGTCCTATCTGGACAAGCGCAAGAAGGATCGGGCCTTCGGCAGGATGGTCAAGTCGGCCATGAAGCACAAGCGGGACAGATAGTGCGTTGCGCTCAGAGTACTTCGGGCGGAAGGACGGTCAGCCACAATCAGTCGAGGTCGGTCTTGAATCTTGATCGATCTTCAGGTTGTCCCTCTTTCATGGCCAGGCCTCTACGCATGGAATTTCCGCGAGCAGTCCCACCGCAATTCCCAGGCCTTTGAACCGTTGCAGGCAGGGCTTGTCTACTTCTTCTTTCCTTTCCCCTCGCCCTTTGAACCGCCATGCTCTTCGGGCACAAGATCGTCATCGTATTTTTTGCCTTTGCCTGAACCCTTCGAATCGTCGGGTCCCTTACCTCTTTCCTTGCCCGAACTCACCGAGTCATCATCGTACCCTTTGCCCTTTTTCGATCTTGAGCCCCAGTATTCGAATTCGCCATTCTTCAGGGAGTGAAATTCCTTCGAGCCGGGTTTGATGCCCATTTCTTGGGCCATGGCCCCCCATCCTTTGCCTTCGCCTTTCTCGTAGGTGGTTCTGACCCGCTCCCTGGTGAGGCCTGTCATCCGCGCCAGTTCGAAGATCATGAAGATGTCGGCGGGCCGTTTTGTCATGCGGGCAAGGTCCTCCACTTCGCGTGTCGGAACCCCGAAGCGGGCACTGAGGTTGTTCACGAACGAGCTGCTCGAGCGCTGGGCCTCGGCGTCGAGTTCTTCCAGGAAGATGTCCAGCCCGCTGGCCATGGCCGTTCCGGTACACAGAAGGCCGAGCAGAATTGCGAAAATCATTTTTTTCATGGGAGAGCTCCTTGTTGACGCGCCGTGAAGGAGGGCGCGGTTAGTCTAAGATTCTTCGGATTTTGATCTTAAGTCCGAACCGCAAGACATGGCAACAAGGGAGAGTGTGCCTGTTTCCAGGGCGAAGATTACCGTGAGCCGAGGATGTCCAGGATGCGCCCAGCGACCCGGTCCGGGGGCAGGTTTTCCAGGCAGGCGTGATCGCTGCGGGCACAGGTGTTCTCGTTGCAGGGACGGCAGGGCAGGTCTTCGAAGATGTCCTGATGTTCATCCGACGGAAAGCGCCAACCACCGCTGGTCGCGCCCAGGATCGTCAGCGTCGGGGTGTTCACGGCCACGGCGAAATGGCGCGGTCCGGAGCAGTTGCCGACATGCAGGCGCGCCAGGGACTGCACCGCCGCCATCTGGCGCAGGCCGATGACCGTGTCCGGGAAGACGCAGGCCTCGGGCGTAGGGCAGTGGTTCAGCACTTCGCGGGCCATGTCCGCTTCGCCCGGGCCGTAGAGGATGAGGAAGCGCAGATCGGGCCGCGCGGCATGAACCTGCCCGATCATGGCGCCGTAATGACGGGCCGGCCAAAGCCTGGTTGTGCGGCGGTGGGTCGGGTCCAGGGTGATGTATGTCCCGGGAGTCAGCTTGCGGGCGGCCAGATACTCCCTGGCCCAGGCGGTCTCCGCTTCGGTCAGGAAAATTTCCGGGGCCTGTCCGCTCCAGGCGATGCCCAGCGGGGCGAGGATGCTGGCCCGGTAGCTGCCGGAATAGGCGGGCACGGGTTTGGCCCAATGGGTGTAGAGCAGCCGGTTGTACCAGGGCGGCGGGTAGGACAGCCGGACCTTGGCGCGGCTCATGAGGGTCACGAAGCGGCAGCGCGGAAGCTGCTGGAAATCCACGATCAGGTCATAATTCTCACGGGCGATGCGAGCATAGAACCTGAGTTCGGCCAGGAAGTGGGGCAGCTCCTTTTTATTGAGGGCCCAGATTTTGCGCACATGCGGATTGTTTTCGAGCACCGGCGTGCATTTCTTTTCCGTGAACACGTCGAGGTCCGCTTCGGGATAGCGTTCCTTTATGAGCCTGATGGACGGCGTGGTCAGGAGCACGTCGCCGATTTGGCGCAGCTGGCAGACGAGGATGCGTCTGGGCTCGAAGGTGGCAAGATTGGTCATGAAAATTCTCGGAGAAGGTCGGCATAGGGCTCAAGACCGCTCAAGGGCGCATAGCCCTCGCGTGCGGTGGAGCCGTGGTGGATGAGGGCACGGATGCGGGCAGCCAGGGCCTGGTCGTCGGTGGGATCGTCGACTACCGCTTCGGGGCGCAGGAAGACGGAGCTGCCGTTGCTGGTCGTGGAAATGGTCGGCAGGCCGCAGGCCAGGGCTTCGAGCACGGCGTTGGCGCAGGCGTCGTAAAAGGTGTTCAGCACGAAGATGTCTGCGGCCTGATACAGGGCGGGCATGTCGTCGACCCGGCCCAGGAAATGGACGCGCTCCCGCACCTCAAGGCTCCCCGCCAGCGTAATCAGGTCTCGGCTGCCGCGCCCGCCGGCCACGGCCAGGTGGAAGGACGGCGGCAGCTGGGCCAGGGCCCTGATCAGGACGTGGACGCCTTTCAACCGGAAATTGGTGCCCGCAGTGATGACGAGGTCCGCATTTTCCGGGAGGCCGAAGCGCCCTCTCAGCTGCGCCTTGGCGGCTGGATCGCCCGGAGTAAAGCGGGTCAGGTCCGGTTTGTTGTAGATGAGACGGATACTGTCAGGCCCAAGATGGGGGTGGGCCTTGATCGTCAGGTCGCGGACGAACTCGGAGTTGGCGACCAGCATGGGAGTGTTCTGCACAGAAAGATTTTCGACGATGCGCCCGAGCTGTTTGCCCGCAGACAGCCGCCTGGCAAGAGATTTCAGGTTGCGTTCCCGGCCAGGGGCGTAGGCACGAATGGAGTAGTCCCAGAAAAGTCTGGTCGGCCCGCCGGAGAGTCGCGCGATGTCCTGGAAAACCGTGTTGCCGAGCCCCACGCTCACGTCGAATTTCCCTCTGCGCCGGGCGACCTCCGCGGCCAGCGCGAACCAGAGCACCTTGCCGAGTTTGCCCGGGATGGGGCGGCCGACCCGGATCACCTTTACGCCTTTTGGCGCGGGGCCGTCCTGTTTGGCGCAGATAAAGGTCACGTCGAATTCCTGGCCGCATTGCGTGGCCAGATATTCTGCCAGGCGGTAGCCGAACTGTTCGGCTCCGCCGTAGCGGCTGAGTTTGGGGAGCATCAAAGCCACGCGCTTCACAGTATGCCCTCGTAGACGGCCAGGGTCTTGGCCAGAAAATCGTGTCCGGAAAGGTCATGCATGCGCTGTTGCTGCTCATGGCGCAGGGCTTCGGCCAGCTCAGGGTTTGTCATCACCGTGCGGATGCGGCTGGTCAAAGCGTCCACGTCTCCGGCCCCGAACAGGGCCTGCGGGTCCAGCAGGTCGGGCATGACCCCCACATCGGTGCTGACCAGCGGCACGCCTGTCGCCATGATCTCAAGGGCCGCCCTGGCGATGGTCTCGGACCACAGCGAGGCAACTACGCCAAGATCCAGGGCGTTCAGACAGGCGGCGATATCGGGGCGCTTGCCCGTGATGGTGGTGATGGGGCCGATGCCACGCTCCGCGATCCAGCCGCGCACCGTGGATTCCGGGGTGGCCGAGTCAAAGCCCAGCAGCAGGAGACGGATGTTTGTCATGCCCTGCCCGTGCAGCCTGGCCACGGCCCGGATCAGCTCGTGCTGGCCCTTGACCCGGTCGAAGCGGCCGAGCAGGCCGACGACAAAGTCGTTGTCCCCGTATCCCAGTTCCGCCCTGATGCGGGCGCGTGCGGCCGGGTCCGGGTAAAAGGTGTCGGTGTCCACTCCGCCGAGGATCTGGTGCAGCTTGCCCTGCGGCACCTTGAAAACGTCCTGGAAATGACGGGTCATGGGCGAATTGGTGGTGATGACCGCATCGCTGACGTCATTGTGCAGCCAGCGATTGACGAGATTGGCCTTTGGCAGCCGCTGGTCGCCGCGGGTGCGGATCAGCCTGAAATTGCCCATCTCCTTTTTGAGCAGCCCCCACAGCAGGTAGCTTTCGCCCCGGTGGCAGTTGACCACATCGGGTTTGAACTCTGTCACCAGCCGCTTGAGTTTGCCGTACAGCGCGGCTATGCCCCAGGGCGTGGCCGTGTTCAGGTCCAGAAGCCGCATGGGCAGCCCCCACTCCTCCCCCTTGCTGGCGGACAGGGTGCCGGGCAGGCCCAGGACCAGCACGTCATGGCCGTCCTTTAGCAGGAGGCGGCTCAGGTACATCCCGTACCAGGCGGTGGCGTTGAACCAGCGGACATTGACGACCTGGATGCTTCTCATGACATGTGTTTCCGTGATTATCCCCACCCACAACAGGGCGGACGTTCTGGGCCGGGCCATTGCCTCCGTGCTGGGGCAGACCTGGACCGATCTTGAGCTTTTTGTCGTCGACGACGGCTCCACCGATGCCACGGCTTCGGTGCTGGCCGAATTCGACGATCCCCGGCTTACGGGAATGCATCAGGAAAATAAAGGGGTCAGCTCCGCCCGCAACCTCGGCATCGCGGCCAGCGGCGGCGGATACATCGCCTTGTTGGATTCCGACGACTACTGGATGCCGGACAAGCTCGAAAAGCAGGTCCGCTTCATGGCCGAAAGCGGTTTTGCGATCTGCCAGACCGACGAAATCTGGATCAGGAACGGGCAACGGGTCAATCCCCGCTTCAAGCACGCCAAGCCCGCCGGATGGTTTCTGGACCGCTCCCTTGAGCTCTGCCTGATCAGCCCGTCGTGCGTCATGTTCACCCGTGAGCTGTGGCGTGAGCTTGGGCCTTTTGACGAGCGCCTGCCCGCCTGCGAGGACTACAGCCTGTGGCTGCGCGTCGGGGCGCGCCATCCGGTGGGCCTTGTGCCCGAGGCCCTGACGGTCAAGACCGGCGGACATGCGGACCAGCTCTCAAGGCGCATCATCGGCCTTGATCTGTACCGTGTCTACGCCATGATCGATCTGCTGCGGAGCATGGAGCTTGATGGCGAGCAGCGGGCCCTGGTCGCGGCAGCGCTGCGGGAGAGGGTCCGGCTCTACGCCCAGGGCTGCATCAAGCATGGCAAGGACGAAGAGGCGGTGCGGGTGCGGGAGCTGGCCGCAGAGGTCTTGCACGGCCTTTGAGCAGGCGGATGTCCGCAATGATTTGATCGAGAAAAAGGGCTTTGGCGTGGGTGCCGAAGCCCTTTTTTATGGTTCATCCGGTTAAAGCGTATGTGCTCGTTGAAAATTCATTGTGCACCCCTGAACTTTGGGTCAAAAACGCTGCCAAACGTGCCTCATCATCGTCATCGCGAGGCGTCTTCGCCGTGGCGATCCATGCTTTGTCCGCCTTCACCGGTTCAAGAACTGGATTGCTTCGTCGAAGACTCCTCGCAATGACGGGCTTCGAACGAGTTTTTGTAGAGCTGGGCGGTCCCACCCGGAGTGAATCGGTAGTGAATCATAAGGCGATGGGCGCTTAAACCGGATGAACCTTTTTTATGAGGTCGTTGCAAAAAAAACCGTCATCCCCGCGAAGGCGGGGATCCATGTCTTTAACTGACCGAAAAGAATGGATTTTTGCCTTCGCGGGAATGACTTGTGTGTTTTTTGCGATTACATTGGTTTTGGCTGTTCTTTATATGGTTCCTGCCCGCGAATCAGGGGTTGTAGAGCGTGCGGTCCTGCATGGCCGGAGGCGTCATCTGGTAGACCCAGGTCTCGCTGATGCGGCGGCCGTCGGCCTCAAGGTGTAGGCGCAGGTCGATGGGGTTCTGGGTCTCATCGGGCGGGACCACGTCGAACATGCAGCGAAAACCGTCTATGGCGTGCTGGGGGCGCACCGAGGTGATTTCGATGCGTCCGGCCGAGGTGCTGAGGACCGGCGTGATCTTTGCGTCCTTTGCAATCATGGCCAGGTCCCCGCCGGCGAAGTCCACGGCGAAACGCCTGCTGTAGTATTCGCGCTTCTTGCCGACCACGCCGCCAAGGCCCGTGAAGGTGTCGACCACGCGGGCCAGGTTGCCGGGCATGGGCGGGTTGGTGCCCCAGTACATATTGTAGCTGAAAAGCAGCTCCTGGCCGGGCTCCACCGGGGCCGCCGGGTTCCAGAAGGCCACGATGTTGTCGAAGGTCTCGTCGACGTGGGGGATCTCCACCAGCTGCACCGAGCCCGCGCCCCAGTCTCCCACCGGTTCCACCCACAGGCTCGGCCGCTTGTCGTAGAACACGCCGTCATCCTGGTAGTGGTCGAAGTTCTGGTCGCGCTGGAACAGTCCGAAGCCGCGCGGGCCCTGATCCATGAAGGCGTTGAAGCGCAGGAAGGGCGGGTTTTCGAGCGGTCGCCAGATCCATTCCCCGTTGCCGTTGTGGATGGCCAGCCCGTCGGAGTCGTGTATCTCCGCACGCCAGTCGTACCCCATGCGGCGGTCGTTCTCGCCGTGCAGGAACATGCTGGTCAGGGGGGCCACACCCAGGCGTTCAATGGCTTTGCGCGGGTACAGCGCCGCATCCACCTTCATGGTCGTGGTCTGGCCCGGGCGGATGTCGAAGCGATAGGCGCCGGTCACGCTGGGCGAGTCGAGCAGGGCGTAGACCGTGGCCGTGTCGCTGCCGGGACGGGGCTTCTCCAGCCAGAAGTGCGTGAAGATCGGAAATTCCTCGGCCCGCGGCAGAGCCGTGTCCACGGCCAGACCACGAGCGGACAGGCCGTACTGCATCTCGCCGCCCACGGCGCGAAAATAGCTGGCACCCAGGAATGCCACCAAATCGCGGTTCCAGTCGGTGTGGTAGCGGAAGCGGAATCCGGCGAAGCCGAGGTCTTTTGGCAGGTCCTTGCCCTTGATTCCGGACTTGCCGTACTTGAAGAGGTCCGGGGTGTAGTCGACCTCTTTGACTTTGCCGTCCTCGAGTTCATAGATGGTGATGGGAGTCCGGAAATACAGGCCAAGATGGAACAGCTCGGCACGGAAGAGGGCATTGCCGTCCTTCCAGAGCGCGTGCTCCGGGTCAAAGGAAAGCTGCATGTAGTCGTCCCAGGTCAGGCTCTGCAGGATCCCCGGCAATTCGCCTTCGTGGCTGATGTGGGGGGTGGCGGCCAGAGTCCGGGCGCGGCCCTTGAGCCAGGCATAGTCGAAGGCCGTGCCGCCGGTGGGTGTTGGCGCGTCCGTGGCCGCCGTGGCGGCCGCGGACACGGTCAGGAGTGCGCCAATAATGATCGAAATGACCAGACTGAAGTAGGGTTGACGCTTCATGGGGTCGGGGTGCTCCGTTTATTGGGCCAGTTCCTGTTTGGTCACTGCCTCGGCCTTGATCCGGTCCAGCAGGTCGCTCAGGGCGGGCTTGACGTTTTCGCGGATATCGCCGGTCACGATGAGGAAAAGCAGATCGTCGCCGGGCACGTATTCCCCGCTTCTGGCTTCGGCCACGACCTGGAAGATGCCGGGACGGGCTTCGATTTCGGCGCGGATGGCCTCGACCTTGGCCTGATCGACCTCGATCTTGACCCGGCCGACCTTGGATCTGTCCTTGCGCGACCAGGCCCGGACCACTCCGTTATGGACCAGGACCATGCCCACGTTTTCCCCGAAGCCGGGTTCGGTTTTCAGTTCCGCGATTTTTTTGCTGATATCCATGGTTGTACTCCTGCAGGCTAAAGTTCGTTCAGGTGGGTGCGGGCGAAGTCGAGCTCCGGGTCGAGGGCCAGCGCCTCGCTCAAAAGTTCCCGCGCCTTGTCCGCATTATTCATGAATTTATGACACAGGCCCAGATTGGCCAGATCCATGGCCGAGCCGTTGTCCAGGGCCAGGGCCAGCTCGAAATTGGCCGCCGCTCCTGCGTACTCCTGTTGCTTGAAATAGGCCACCCCGCGCAGATTGAAGTACTCCTTGACCTCCGGGCAATGCCCCACGGCGCGGTCCAGGTGGGGGATGGTCTGGGCCCATTGCCCCTGCTGGGAAAGGGCGTAGGCCTGGTAGAATGCGGCCAGTCCACGGTCATCGGCCTCGGGCTGCAGGGGTTCGGCGCGCGCGAACCAGGCCGCCGCCCCGTCGATCTCGCCCTGGCGCAGGGCCACCAGACCCCGGAAAAAAGGCAGGTAATGGGCATCAGGATGGATCTGTTCCAGGACGTCAAGCCCGGCCAGGGCTTCCTGCGGATCCATGTCTTCGGCCAGCACGCGTCCGACAAACAGGCCCAGGGATGCCATGGGCGTGCGTTCCCGGAACAGGAAGCCGGGCACGAAGTTGTAGTTGGCGGGAATGCCCAGTTCGGGGAGGGTTGTGTCCACGGAAAAAAACGTGAAGCCTTGGTCCTTGAGGCGCGCGCAGAAATTGAGGAGTTCGGCGGCGATGTCCGCGTCCGTGTTCGACGGCAGGGAGTGAATGGAGACCTTGTCCCCCCTGGTCAGCCAGGCGAACTGCTCGGGGTGGGTGAATTTGGGCAGTCCCGAGGCCTCGTAATTACTGCATGACTCGAAGTCCCCGCCGAGCTGGGCGATTTCCGTCAGGGCGCGGATGGCTGCCTTCTCGGGGGACGAGGCCGTGCCCGCGGTGAAGACGATCTCGCTTTTGTGCGGGAATGTGCCAGGGTCCATGACCAGGGCGGCCACCGTGGGCACGGGCAGGCCCAGGCTGAAATCCTTGAGCCAGACTTTAAGGCCTTTGGACGTGAATTTTTCGTACAACTCGACCAGTACCGGGTCGCTGAATGACGCGGGGTCGATGTTCGGGGTTTCCTGCCGCGTGCGGTCGATGACGGCGCAGACATGGCGCTCGACCAGTTCGCACCCGCCCTGGAGCATGGACTCCTCGAGGGTGTTTCCGGCGGATGAGCCGTTGAATTCGTTGAGTTTCTTGAACCAGTCCAGCGGAGCCATGTACTCGCGCCCGGCCCCGATGTCCGTGACCGGGGTAAAACGCCAGGGCAGCAGGCTGAGGATGCGCGCCGCTTCCTCCTCGGCGACCCCGTCCCCGACCGACTGGATCACAAACGAGATGGGCAGAAGCCTGTCACCGAAGGCATGACGCGCTTCGGACCAGGTCATGGGTTTGAAATTGGCGGGGTTGTCCCAGAAGGAAAAATAGCTGTACCGCTCCGCCAGTTCCATGAGCGCCGAAGCTTCGGCCTGGGGAACGGAGGCCCCTTTGCCCATCTGCTTGCGGGTAGGCATGATGCCGCGCGCGTCCTCGTCGCAGACCGACATGTACACGGGGATGTCAAGACGCCCGGTGTCGATGCGCCGGGTCTGGGCCAGAATGCGTTTGCCTGAGGCGGCCAGGGCCGCTTTTGCCCTGGTTACGGTCTCTTCGGGGGTGCAGGTTTTGTCCAGGTCCGTGACGTAGCCTTTGGGGCAGGGATTAATCTTGATCATATTGGTCCGAATTACAGGTGGTTGAGGTTGCTTTCTGGAACATCCGCTTACACCGGGGCTGGCACAGGGATGAGCGTTGTGTCGCAGCCTGTTGTGGCGGGGCTTTCGGAGCAAGTCAATGGCCTTTGTTTTTCGGATTCACTTTGATATGCATACGAGAATAAAAAGACCGGGACACACTCGCAAGGAGGGGCCATGAGCGCAGCGGATTTCTTGATTGGCGGAGCCGATGGACGGGGGGTGTATCAGCTCGGCCGCTTGGGCAATCGCCACGGCCTGGTGACCGGTGCCACGGGCACGGGCAAGACCGTCACCCTGCAGGTGCTGGCGGAAAGCTACGCGCGAATGGGAGTTCCGGTCTTTGCGGCCGACATAAAGGGCGATCTGTCGGGTATCGCGACGGCCGGTACGTCCCATCCCAAGATCGACGAGCGGCTGGCTGTCATGCCTGCCGAAAAATTTTCCTTTCAGGGCTGCCCGGTGATCTTCTGGGACGTTTTTGGCCGAAGCGGCCATCCCTTGCGCAGCACGATCTCCGAGATGGGGCCGCTGCTTCTTTCTTCGCTGTTGGGTGTGAACGAGACCCAGAGCGGGATTTTGTACGCCTGTTTCCGCATCGCCGACGAGCAGGGCCTGTTGCTCCTTGATCTCAAAGACCTGCGGGCCATGCTGCAATTCATGGCCGAAAACGCGGCCGAGCTGCGCGGGACCTACGGCAACATCAGCGCTGCCAGCGTCGGCGCCTTGCAGCGGCAACTCCTGGTGCTTGAGGAGCAGGGCGGGGACATCTTTTTCGGCGAGCCGGCGGTGAGCCTGGCCGATCTCATGCATGTGGATTTTTCGGGCACCGGCGTTGTCTCGATCCTCGACGCATCAAGCCTCATGTCCCGCTCGCCCAAGATCTACGCGACATTTTTGCTGTGGCTGCTGGCCGAACTCTTCGAGCAGCTGCCGGAGGTCGGCAATCCGGAAAAGCCCGTCATGGTCTTCTTTTTTGACGAAGCCCATCTGCTTTTCGACAATGCGCCCAAAGCCCTGGTGGACAAGATTGAGCAGGTGGTCCGCCTGATCCGCTCCAAGGGGGTGGGCATCTATTTCATCACCCAGAGCCCCGCCGATATCCCGGAACAGATTCTCGGGCAGCTGGGGCTCAAGATTCAACACGCCCTGCGCGCGTACACTCCCAAGGAGCAAAAGGCCGTACGGTCCGTGGCCGCAAGCTTTCGCGCCAATCCCGCGTTTGATACAGGCGAGGCCATCGTCGCGCTGGGCACTGGCGAGGCGCTGGTTTCCTCCCTGGACGAGAAGGGCCGGCCGGGCATGGTCGAGAAGATTCTGATCCGCCCTCCCTGTTCGCGCATCGGCCCGCTGTTGGACCAGGAACGGCAAACGATCCTGTCGCGCTCGCCGCTGAAAGGGCGCTATGATGCGGTCCTGGACCGGGAATCGGCTTTCGAACTGTTGCAGGTCAGGGCGCGGGAATCCATGATCCGGGCTCAGGAAGCGAAACAGGCGGAGAAAAAGGACGCCGGGCAGGACGGAGGCTGGTTTTCCGGTTCCGGGCGCAGGCAGGGCGTGGGCGAGGCCATGGTCAAAAGCGCGGCGCGGACCATCGGCAGTCGGCTCGGGCGCGAGATTCTCCGGGGAGTGCTGGGTTCGCTTTTCGGGGGCAAGCGGTGAGGGCCGCGTTCATATTGCCTTGCCATGGCATGGAACGCGCGGAGGGTCTTTGCAGGGGGCCAAAAAAAAAGGCCGGATGTACCGGCCTTGTTTTTCATGGAGCGGGAAACGAGATTTGAACTCGCGACTTCAACCTTGGCAAGG
>SWCG01001638.1_pt1 | contig 39144 bp, 36 predicted proteins | sample 4690071 | NCBI WGS metagenome assembly SWCG01 (sample SAMN10267281, study PRJNA491770) | bioreactor metagenome | isolation source: DHS bioreactor inoculated with subseafloor sediment | place: Japan: off Shimokita Peninsula | collected 2012-10 | reverse complement strand
AAAAAAAACGAGCCCGGAGAGTAAGTCCATCGGAAAAACAAAGAACAAAATGCTGACCGGAATGAGGATGGATAAAATAACTTGCGGGATATAAAGTGAGTAGTAATCTTCAATTGCTTCCACCCGATCATAAAAAATGCTTATTATGCTTCCCGAATGGATATTTCTGACTTGAGTGTTCTCAAAAAGACTGTAGGATAATTTTTTTCTCAAAAAACTTTTAATTTTTTGTGTGATTTTTTTTATGAGGACTTCACCTGAAAATTGAAAGACGCCTCTGAATATAATTAGAAAAAGTAAAAGCAAAAGGAAATTGGATAATTGCTCAAAGGAGTGGTTGAAAAAAATCACATCATTGATGACTCGAGAAGCAATTTTAAGTTGAAATATTAATAAAATTGTCCCGAATTCAAAGAATAATATCGAGAAAATAAATAGAATTGGAAATTTTTTTAACCAAAGGATTAATTTCTTGTGCAATATTAAAAAATTCCTACGAAACTTGATTGATCCAAATCAAAAAAATAGTTATTCAAATTTCACTAATGCTAGTATATCCTCGTACGAGGCGTAAAAAATATCATTCATAATAGAGCTTTCCACTTCATAAGGGCCGCCAAAAGATCCATCCTGAAATACATTTTTTGTTTCCTCAGCACTTAATAATCCATGATAATGTGGGGGATTTTTTATATTGTCTGGTAATTCAACAACTTTGGTAAAAGGAAAGGCTTCCAACCAATTCGCATGGGCAGGTTTAATGTCATTGTCCATCGCAATTTTTTCCACGCTATGTGATTGCCACCAGGAGTACCAGGCGATTCGAAGATCAGGATATTTGTTGAGCAATTCATTCAATCTCCCCCGTACCGGGTCATTTCCACCATGTCCATTCAGTATTAATATCTTTCTGAATCCGGTTATATAAAGACTTTCCAAAATATCTTCGGCTACATTCATTAAAGTATTTACCCGAAGACTGATTGTTCCCGGATAACTTAAGAAATAGGGAGAAATACCAAAATTAACAACAGGAGCCACGATGACTCCTGTCTCTGTCGATGCAGCATCCGCAAGTGCTAAAGGTATTCGGACATCGGTCAGAAGACTCAAATAAGCATGTTGCTCACATGCGCCAATCACCAACATGACCCGGTCATCATTTTTTAAATAACTTTCAATATCCATCCAATTACATTCTTCGAAACGCATTTTATTTGCTCCTTTAATACTTTTGGCTATAAAAACGGAGGAATCAATCTTGATGTTAATATAAAAAACACCTCAGATAATTAATTATATCTCCTGGTGTTTTGGTGGAAATTTGAAGTGGACCCAGAGGGATTCGAACCCTCGGCCTTCTCAATGCCATTGAGACGCGCTCCCAACTGCGCTATGGGCCCATTTGTATCTTTTGTTAACCTGATCCGTTTTCGTAGAGGTTGCACCTCAGTGGACCTGGAGGGATTCGAACCCTCGGCCTCTTCAGTGCGATTGAAGCGCGCTCCCAACTGCGCTACAGGCCCTCTGTCAGGGTGAAAGAAATTCTACTCTGAAGAAAGACCTGTGTCAAGTGACAAGCTAGTATAAAACAAGCCAGGATATTCATTATTACTTGAGAAAAATTTTCTATAAATTCTACAGATTACGATATAATCAGCAAGCATTTAAAAAGCTTTCTTCCCCTGGGAATTTAGAACATCATGGTGACATAAAAGGGTTCATTATGGAAAATTCAGTCGCAATAAAAACGAATCATCTCGGTCGCATCTATAAAATCCGTAACAATCGCAAAGAAAAATTTAAAGAATTGATTGCCCTAGAAAATGTCGATCTGGAAATAAAAAAAGGTGAATTATTTGGTTTGTTAGGCCCTAATGGTGCCGGAAAAACCACATTGATCAAAATCCTGACGACATTACTTTCTCCTACTTCAGGTTCAGCAATGGTGACTGGTTTCGATGTGGAAAAATCACCTGAAGAGGTTCGAAAACGCATTAATATGGTTTCGGGTGGGGAAACCTCTGGCTATGGTTTGTTAACTGTGCGCGAAAATTTATGGATGTTTGCCCAATTTTATGGCATCGAAAGTAAAGAAGCTAACAATCGCATTAAAAGTCTTTCAGAAATTGTTGGCATTTCCGACCGTCTGAACACAAAATCCTCTGATTTGTCGACTGGATTGCGTCAAAAGATGAATATTATTAGGGGTTTTCTCACCAACCCACAGGTGTTGTTCCTGGATGAACCAACACTTGGACTGGATGTAGGTGCGTCTCGAGATGTGCGAAGCTTCATCAAAAATTGGATGGGCGATATTGAAAAACGCACGCTATTACTGACGACACATTATATGGTCGAAGCTGATGAGTTATGCGACCGGGTCGCCATCATAAACCAGGGGAAAGTCCTGGCCTGTGACACCCCGTCAAATCTAAAAAAGACACTGCAAAAAGAAGCCGTATTTCACTTCAATCTAAACGCTCCTGACGGGTTAGTGATAGATAATTTTAAAAAGATCAAAGGAGTGATTAATTGTGTATTAACCCAAAAACCAGATCACACCACACTCGATATTATTCTTGATGATGATTCGATATTGTCTGAAATAATTTCCGAAACAAGCCGCCAGGCAATAAAAATTCTTCAATTAGAAAAGCGAGAGCCTTCACTGGAAGATGTCTTCATTAGATTAGTTGGTCAAAAAATTGAAGAGGCTTAAATGTCAATGATTGAACCAATTGTGGATAAAAGTTCAGGATTAAAATTATTCTTTATGACTGTATTTGGTCGATCTTACCCAAGGATTGTGGGATTGCTACGAGAAAAATCCTGGCTCTTTTTTGATATTTTTGTTCCATTGCTTAGTGTCTCAGCTTATGTATTCGTTTATCGAGCTATCGGTGCTCCAGAAGATTATGTTGGTTTTGTTGTCGTTGGCGGTGCCATGACTGCATTTTGGATGAATATTCTTTGGAGCATGTCCAGTCAATTATATTGGGAAAAAGAACAGGGCAATCTGGCTTTGTACATTATTTCTCCTGCTTCGATGATGGCCATTCTTTTAGGGATGGCTCTTGGGGGGTTGTTTGCAACACTTCTAAGAGCAATCACTATCATTCTATTTGGAAGTTTAATATTTAATGTAACCTATTATGTGGCTAGTTTCTGGCAATTATTCGCTATTTTTTCTTTAAGTATGATCTCTCTTTATGGTCTGGGAATGATGAGTGCATCCATCTTCCTGTTATTGAGTCGCGAAGCCTGGCATATTTCAAACCTGGCAACTGAGCCAGTTTATTTAATTTCTGGTATGTATTTTCCAGTGAAAAACCTTGGTTTTTGGGGTTCAGCTATTGGCTCCATTATCCCCCTCACTCTGGGATTGGATGCTATTCGTCAATTGGTTTTTAAAACGGGTCCCAGCTTGGGGTTTCTCAGCGTAAAAATTGAAATTATTATTCTGATTGCTTTATCATTTATTTATATAATAGCCGCAAAATTTCTTCTAGCTCACATTGAGAAATTAGCCATGCGTGAAGGCCGATTAACCGAGAACAGGAGATAAGCTTTGAAGAATTCAATTTCTCTCCGTTCATTTTTATCTGCTTCCTGGTTGGGATGGAAAATAGAATCCAATTGGACCGAACCATTATTGTTTGTGATTTATTCAATCATAAAACCCTTAGCTGGCGCTGGAATTTTGGTCTTAATGTATTCAATCGTCACAGATCAAAACTTTACCAATCCAATGTTTGCTTATTTATACTTAGGCAATGCTTTCTACCATTATGTTCCTGCAGTCCTTTCAGGAATTTCCTATACGATTATTGATGACAGAGAGCATTACCGAACTTTGAAATACATTTATATTGCTCCGGTCAATATTCCGCTTTACCTTTTTGGTCGTGGTGTTGCTCAGTTTCTGACAGGTTCCTTTGCTGTTTTAATTACCCTGTTGGTAGGGTTCTTATTCCTGAATGTTCCGTTTGATATTCATCAAGTGAATTGGCCGTTGTTTATTTTCTCGCTCATACTCGGGATTATCATGCTGGCTCTCTTGGGCCTGATATTAGCAGGAATCACTCTCATAACCGCCCGCCATTCCTATTTTATAGGTGATGTTGTCGCCAGCGGATTATTTTTATTTACTGGAGCTGTTTTTCCTCTGGAAGTATTGCCCGCCTGGTTAAGGCCGGTTGGTTATGCCTTACCGATCACCTATTGGTTGGAGCTAATCAGAAGATCACTGGTTGGAAATATCGCCAGCGCTTTTCCCACATTTTCTTCGATGTCAAATTTTGACTTGATTCTGGTTTTGATTGTTACTTCCTTCATCGCGAGTATGATCGCGATATTCCTGTTTAATAAATGTGATCACACAGCGCGCGAACGTGGTTTAATAGACATGTCGACAAATTATTAAAGACGATTCTTCTCCAGACAAAATCGTATTTATTTCATCTTCCTGGTGATAGAATGGATTAATTATTCAGATTCGGAGGTTGTATGCATTCACAACGCTTAGAAAAATTACTAAACTTGATGACAAATCAGAATTTAGATGCAATCGCATTAAACCCAGGGTATAGTATGCGTTACTTAACCAACCTGGACTTTCACCTCATGGAACGCCCTACAATTTTATTAATAAAAAATGATGGTAACCTGGTATTTGTTCTCCCAAAATTAGAAGCATCCCGCGCTGAAAAATCCTTCTCCAGCGCACACCTTTTTACATATGGTGATAATCCGGCTACCTGGGATGATGTATTCACTTCAGCCTTCAAACAACTCCATTTAGGGAAATCAAGGGTTGGCGTTGAATCAACTCGTTTACGGTTTTTGGAATTTAATTTCTTAAGAAAATCACTGCCAGAATCTGAAATTATAGCGGCTGATGAAGTGTTTGCTAATTTCCGTATTAAAAAAGATCAATCAGAAATACGGTTGATGAGGAAAGCTGCTCAAATTGCTCAACAAGCATTAATGGATACTTTATCAGAACCTGTATTAGGTAAATCAGAAAAAGAATTAGCATCCACATTAACCATCAATTTGTTAAAAAATGGTTCTGAAGAATTACCTTTTCAACCCATCGTTGCAGCAGGAGCAAATAGCGCAGACCCACATGCTACTCCTTCTGATCACGTTGTCCAACTCGGTGATATATTACTATTCGATTGGGGGGCAAGTTGTGGGGGCTATGCATCCGATATTACCAGGACATTTGCGGTGGGAGAAGTTGACCCATTATTCAGAGAAATTGCAGAAATTGTCAAACAAGCCAATCATGCTGGTGTGATCTCAGGAAAGCCTGGTGTAACTGCTGGTTCAGTTGATGATGTCACGCGTGCAGTGATTACTGCATCCGGATATGGAGAATACTTTTTCCATCGAACCGGTCATGGACTTGGAATGGAAGGCCATGAAGCTCCATATATTTTTTCTGAGAATTCACTAATTCTTGAGCCAGGAATGGTATTTACGGTTGAACCTGGAATTTATCTCACAGGAAATGGTGGAGTCAGAATCGAGGATGATGTCGTCATCACTGAAAGTGGTGCGGAATCGCTGACCGACCTGCCTAGAGAATTAAAAACAATCTGGTAATCCAATGTCCTCTTTTCCAAGAATACTTCCTACAGCGCAACCTTTTTTAATACCAGGAAATAATGTCGGTTGTATTTTAGTCCATGGATTCACCGGAACTCCAAAGGAGATGCGCTGGCTGGGAGATTTCCTGCACAAAAAATCCCTTTCGGTGCTGGCTCCCAGATTATCAGGTCATGCAACAGAACCCGGCGATCTGCATAGATCTAACTGGCAGGATTGGGTGGCCAGCGTCGAAGATGCATACTATTTAATGAGGCCGAATGTGAAAAATTTGTACATTATCGGCCTCTCTATGGGTGGAATATTGGCTTGCATAACCGCATCTTACTTAAAATTTGAAGGTTTGGTTACAATCTCCACACCTTATGAAATACCTCAAAAAGATTGGCGATTAAGATTTATTCGACAATTTGCCCTCATCATGCCAAAGGTTGAAAAAGGGGCAGCCGACTGGCATAACCAGGATGCAGCTAAAGACCATGTGGATTATCCGTACCAACCCACAAGGTCGATTGCCGAATTACTTGATTTGTTCGTTCAGTTACAGACAGCGTTACCTAAAATAAGAGTCCCTAGCTTTCATATTCATTCGACACAGGACAAAAGCGTTCCTTTCCATCATTTGCAACAAATCGTTGATCATAACGGTTCTCCTGATAAACAAACCTTAATTGTTCATAATAGCGGGCACGTCATCATTCGTGAACCTGACCGATTTCAGGTATTTGAAAAAATTTACCAATTTATTTCACAGCCAGACGATTAAGCCATGAATCGCAACCTCAAACTCGTCTCCATTTCGCTATTTTTGTGGGGTGTCGGTGAAGGGATGTTCTTACTGTTTCAGCCCATCTATTTGCTTCAATTGGGAGCAGATCCGGTTGTTATAGGAATAATTTTAGGAGGCATGGGTTTCATGACGGCGATCTCCCAAATTCCTTCCGGTTATCTTTCGGATCGAATTGGTCCCAGACCCCTCATGTGGATTTCATGGACATTAGGAATGATCTCAGCCTGGTTGATGGCGCTGGCAGGGTCATTAAATGTATTTATCATAGCCTTGTTGTTATATGGTTTGACCGGGTCTTTGATGGCGCCCATGAATGCGTACATCACCTCCATGCGCGGAGACTGGAGTGCTGAAAGATCTTTAACATTCACATCAGCAGCATTTCATCTCGGAGCAGTGATTGGTCCAACAGTAGGCGGTTATTTTGGACAACAATATGATTTAAAGTTTTTGTTCTATGTGGCTGCCATTTTGTTTGTAATTTCGACCTTATTAATTCTATTGATTGAAGCCCCAAAAATTGAATTCCACCATGAATTGAACGGAAAGAGGAATATTTTCAGAAACACAGCCTTCATGAAGGTAGCCTTTTTGGGTTTTATTGGATTATTTTTTATGGTTTTTACCCAAAATTTTGTTCCGGTTTATTTAACCGATTTCAAATCCATAAATTTACAGCAAATTGGTTATTTAGGCACAATTGGGAGTGTAGGTAATGTGGTATTTGCATTAGTACTGGGAAACTTATCCTCCAAAAAAGGTTTCTTAATCAGCTTTCCACTCACATTATTGTTTCCAATCCTCCTCCTCACAAGTAACGAATTTGTGTGGTTTGGTCTGGCATATTTTTCCTTCGGAGGTTATCGCCTGGCCCGCACAATGCTCCTTGCTTTTAGTCGGGAATTTATTCATGCCAGAGAAACAGGATTAGCGTACGGAATTATTGAAACTGCAAATGGAATCGCGGTCATTTTGGCACCTCCTCTCTGTGGAATTGTTTATAATCAAAATCCTAGAGCGATTTTCTGGATTTCCGCGATTGGTTTGACAGTCGTAGGACTGATCAATCTCATTCAAATACCAAAGATTAAGCGAAAGGACACCTCTTGGCTATAAAAATAATCCCATTTGTCTTAGGACCAATTGAAAATAATTCATATTTGGTGATCGATATTTCCTCGCAAAAAGGAGCTATTGTTGACCCCTCTTTTGGTAGCAAACAAATCCTTGCCATAGCAGCAAAAAACCAAGTTGAAATCACTCAAATTTGGTGTACCCATGCACATTTTGATCATATAGGTGGCATCAATGAGATAATGCCGGATTTGAATCCATCAACCGAGATTTATTTGCATAAAGGTGATTTGCCGCTGTGGAATGACCAGGGTGGAGCAAAATTTTTCGGCTTTCCGTTTGAGAATCAATACACTCCCACCCATTTACTGGAGGATTTTGATTCAATTCAATTAGGTGAAACCAGCATTCAAACCAGATTCACCCCTGGTCATACACCTGGACATATTATCTTTCTTTTGTCCGATGAGAATATCGTCTTTTGTGGTGACCTAATTTTTCGTATGAGCGTCGGTAGAACTGACCTGCCTGGCGGCAATCACTTGCAATTGTTGCGCAGCATTGATCAAGAAATTAAACACTTACCCGATGAAACCAGATTATTATCCGGACATGGACCAGAAACAACGGTTGGGTATGAAAAAAAATACAATCCGTTCCTATGAAATTTATTAATTTCTCTTTTGCAGAAAAGAAAAATGCCACAGCAGTAGAATTTCTTCCAATCCTATTCTTTGCTGGCAGAATTTTATTCTTTTTGGCTTTATTGCCCACAGATATCCATGGAATGGGAGATTTCACAAATTATTTTTCTGTAGCAAGTTTGCCAGGATTACCATTTTTTAATTACTGGACAGAATACCCTCCAATTTTTGCCTTTGTTATCAGTTTTATTAAGCTTGCCTCTCAGGGGAACCAATTTCTTTTTGATTTTATTCTTTATTTCATTGTCACGATCTGTGGAGCACTTTCGATCTGGTTATTTTCAAAGATAGCCAACCACCTACAAACGGATCAGAAGGATCTGATTTTTAAAAGTGTTCTATATTTTGGGTTTCTTTCCTTTACTTCATATAGTTGGTGGTATTTTGATCTTGTCGTTGTCACCATCATGTTGTGGACGATTCATTTACTATTGAACAGAAAAGAGAAAGCCATTGGTTTATGGCTTGGTATCGGGATTCTATCGAAATGGTTTCCAATTCTTTTAGTCCCCGCTATTTTTCTTTATGAAAACAAAAAGAAATTTCTAAGAATCACACTTATTGCCATCGGATTGGTGGTGTTTGTTTGGCTGTGTTTGTTTATTTACTCTCCGGATTTGACGATCGCATCTTTAAAATCCCAACCGTCCAGGAGTTCATGGGAAACAATATGGGCATTACTGGATGGCAATTTGGTGACAGGCGCATTTATTCCGATTGAAGATCGATTAGATCCCTCTCTGATCAACCAAAATTATGGCAATCCTTCAAGAATTCCAGTCTGGTTGACTTTTCTGGTTTTCTCCGTAATTGGTGTTTTTATCATGTCAAAAATTAAAAAGTTAAATAAATCCACTTTAATCCCATTTATAGGAATAACCTGGATTTTATTCTTTTTGTGGTCTCCCGGCTGGAGTCCACAATGGATTCTTTATATCATTCCAATCATTTTATTATCATTTCCTCCCAACAAAGGTTTTCTGATTGTGTTTTTCCTGTCGTTGGTTTCTTTAATGGAATGGCCTGTTTTACTGGGTCGACATATTTTTGAAGCTTTGTGGCTTCTTATTTTATTGAGATTGGTATTATTTATTGTTTTGTTAATCACCTGGAGCATATTTCTCTTCCAAAATGCATCTGTTAATTCAAGCCCTGAGTCCCAACCTGAAAATTGAAGAAGTGACTCAGTTTTGTATGAAAGTGAACGATCCCTTGACACATCTTAGGATTCACTGATCTTACAGCTTATAATTAAATTATTAATGGAATCAGGGAGTATTTTTGAAAAACACGAATATTTTTTTAATCGTTTTAGTTGCCTTATTTATTTTCTTTTGTTGTTGTTGTTTGGTGTTGGCTACTTCGGGATTAATTATATTTGCCTCCTCACCAGATATTTCTGATTCGAATAGTGAAGTTCCATTTTATTCAGAAGAAACCCAGATCCCACATCAGGGAACAGAAATTGATCCTCGTGACGATTACGACAACCCGGAAGATTTTGATTTATTACCCACTATTAATCCGGAGAAACTTGATTCTTCCTTTGACACTTTGTCAATACTTCAAAACACATACATTCCTGAAAATGACCCGCGTGATTTAGCACGTCGCTTAAAAGGCATTGATTTCATTCCGGAAACAGTCCCTAATAACATTGATTTTAAGGTTGGAGATTCAGAATTATTTTGGGTAACCAATGTTGACACAAATGAAAATAGACAGGTAAACGCTCATTTGGGATATAAAACCAGGAACATTTATTTCTGGATAGAGAAAGGCGTTGATTACGATGAAAAAGAACTGGAGCGTCTGGTAACAACCTTTGAAGATGACATTTTACCCATCAATCGGGAATTTTTTGGGACAGAATGGGCTCCGGGAATTGACGAGGATCCACGCTTATATGTTTTATTAGCGAAGGGTTTGGGTTCGGGATTGGCCGGTTATTTCTCATCTGCTGATGCAGTTCCTCCACAGGTGAATGAGTATTCAAATGCTCATGAAATGTTCATGCTCAACGCAGATAATATTCGCTTAAATCAAAAATTTACTTATGGTGTCCTTGCACACGAATACCAACATATGATTCATTGGTATCGTGATCGCAATGAGACTTCCTGGCTAAATGAAGGTTTTTCAGAACTGGCTGCTTTTCTGAATGGCTATTACGAATCTGGATTTGATTCTTTTTACCTGGCAAATCCTGACGTCCAATTAAATGATTGGCCTAACAACCCCAACAACACCACAGCCCATTACGGTTCATCCTTTTTATTTGTCAATTATTTTTTAAACCGCTTTGGAGAAAATGCTACCAAATCTTTGGTTCAGAAACCCGATAATGGTTTGGAAAGCATTGACAAAGTACTGCTGGAGATAAGCGCAATGGATGAAATTACCAATTTACCAATCACATCGGATGATTTGTTTGCTGATTGGATTGTGGCAAATTTCCTACAGGATAAAAAAGTAGGTGATGGTAGATTTCACTACGAAAATTATCCTGGAGCCCCTTCAGCCGCCATCACTGAAAAGATTAAAGAGTGCGGCTTTGATTGGAAAGAAAGGTCTGTTGATCAATATGGAGTGGATTATATTGAATTGAAATGTAATACAGATTACGTCCTTCATTTCAAAGGCAGCGCGGTGACACAATTAATCCCTGAATCGAGTTATTCAGGAGATTTCGCCTTCTGGTCAAATAAAGGTGATGAATCTAACATGATGCTCTCCAGGTCCTTCGATTTCACCACTGTCCAGGACCCCATAAAGATGACTTTTATGACCTGGTATGATATCGAGACCGATTACGATTATCTTTATTTAACAGCATCCTCCGACGGAGAAAATTGGCAAATTTTAGAAACCCCGGATTGCAATGATAATAACCCTTCAGGCAATAGTTTTGGGTGCGGGTATAACGGAGAAAGTAATGGGTGGATTGAACAATCGGTCAATTTATCCGCATTTGCAGGGCAGGAGATTCAACTAAGATTTGAATATGTCACAGATGCTGCTGTGAATGGAGAAGGCTTTTTGCTCGACGATATTCAAATACCAGTGCTTGATTATTTCTCTGATTTTGAACGTGATGATGGTGGATGGAGTGCTGAAGGTTGGGCAAGAATTGATAATTTCTTACCACAAACCTATGAAATTGTCTTGCTTGAATATCATTCCGGAAAGGTAAATGTCAAAAGAATTGATTTGCCCTCCACGCAGGAAATTCAAATTCCGATTAATGGGAAATTAAACAACAAAACGATCCTGATTGTAAGTGGGACAACCAGATTTACCCGCCAGCCAGCATTTTACCAATTTCAATCAACTCAATAATGCACTCGAATTGCAAAGGTTTATTGCAATTCGGTCATTAACCCTGGCGTAATTTCATTAATTCTGTTTCCAATTCGTCTCTTTTTCTTTGTGCTGCGCTTGATATTTCATTTTTTGTTTGCAACAGTGAATCTCTCAATGATTCGCGCAAACCTGCGCCGGAATCAGGAGCAAACAATAGCGTGATTAATCCGATAACAACCGCTCCGGTAAAAAATCCGATGGAGAATGATAAGAATTTTTTCATAAACGCCTCCAGGTTAAAAATTTAAATATTGTTAATACGATTTTCAAAATTTTACTTTGTACAAATTTATAAATTTAATTTCTTGAATATAAATGGTGCACCGGCTGAAATCCAGATACCTACCAAAAAGTATCGAATAAACCGTAGAATTTCACTTACGTAAGGAATATCATCCGGGAAAATTAATCTTAAACCCGCCCAGAATATCATCACGCCCATCAATCCGATAATAAATCGAATTATTTTTTTTGTATTGGGCGTCGTAATTCTCCCAAGAGGAATAAATTTGGAAATTAAAACCACGCCAACGACGATTCCCAGCCAGGCAGCACTTGCAGTGATCACACCATCAATGGAGAAAGGATTTGTGGATTCTCCCTCAAAAACCTTATCGATATTCTCCTGATAAACAGGATTGATTTCCCACTGACTATTCACCTGAATAAACAAAACTGCAAGGATGATCATCAGAAAACTGACCAATACTGCTGCACCGATTTTTTTCCGATCTTTCCATTCGGAGATCTGACTGGCGTATTTTTTCTCCAGATAAATGAAGAGGAACAAAATAATACCGCCAATCAGCCAGCCAGTTAATACATCGAGAATAAAATGTGCGCCCAGATAGATTCTCGATAATCCAATCAATATGAAAACGGATATCAAAATCCATCGCAACCATACTGTCTTAACCAGGGTGGCTAAATATCCCCACATCACCACAGCGTGCTGTGAATGCCCGGAAGGTACACCAAACGAGGTTTCCTGTATATACGCGATCACCTTATTATTTACCCAAAAAGGTCTGGGACCATGGAGCAATAGTTTTATCGACCCATTTATTCCATTGGATAACATCAGTAACATCCCTAACTTGAACCCCAACATTGAATCAAAACACCAGAAAATTGCGGGCATAATAAAAAGATAAAACTCTTCATCACCCAGAAATGAGAAAAAACGCATGGGTATATACAACCATTCTCCCAGACTTTGAAACAGGATGTTAATTTGTGCCATATTTTCCCAAAACATAATTCCAACTCCATATTTTTTATTGATGAACCTTTTTCTTTATTGTACACTTGAAAAATGAAAGCTCGTTTGGATCGTTGGTGGAATTTAGGCTCTGCATTTTTCCTGTTTGCAGCATTCATGATGACTGCCTTGAAAATTCAGTCAACAAACTGGACAGAGGATCTTCATCTGGTGAATTGGCTTACTTTCATTGGTTTCTTACTGGGCGTAGGGGTTGGCTACAGTCAATTTGGACGGTTTTTGAGTAAGTTTTTGTTATTTTTGTATACCATATTAATTGTCCCGTATATTATTGGCACCACTTATAATCCTGGCATTCCCTGGCTCACACGGGTGCAGAGTTTATATGGGAGAACCTATTTTTCTATCGAGCAATTATTGAGTAATGTTCGTATGGAAGATCCGATAATTTTTTTAATTTTCCTTTCCTTCCTGGTTTGGTTCACTGCGATGATGGGAGGGTACCGCCTGACGAGGACATCTCAACCATGGGCATCCCTGCTTTTATCAGGGATCACGATATTTACTGTTGAATTTTATGATCAATCTGGAAACAACCTATACTCCGCATTCTTTTTGTTTTTTGTACTAATTTTCCTTTCTCAAAATAATTTTTCTGTTGCAAACAGAAATTGGAAAGCAAAAGGAATTCCAGTTGAATTTGAAACAGAACCTTTAATTCGCAGGTCTGCATTAATTGTTGCTTTCTTAATGATATTTTTAGCCTGGAATGCTACCAATATTGTCTCTGCCTTCCAACCAGGAAGTCAGCAACAGAAAAAAATAATCGGATTTGTTGAGGATATTCAAAATCAATTTTCCAGGATAACTGCTCCCTTACAAGGAACAGCATATTTGCGCTCTGAATTTTATGGTGATACTGTCGGTCTTGGCACTGGATCAAATTTAAGTGATGAAATTGTTTTTGAAATTGCAGTTAATCAAGCCAAACCTTCTGGCAGCAGATATTATTGGCGGGCTCGTTCTTATGATCAATTTGTCGATAATCAATGGACCTCAACATTCGATTCGTATAAATTGATCGAAGCCAATACAGAGATTGATGATTCACTGGAGTATTTTTTGTTTCCAAAAAGAACCTTCACGATAAGAACCAGAACGAACCTTGGTTTACTTTACGCACCTCCCTATCCGCAAAAAATTAACCGACCCGTGAAAGCATTTTACGAAAGCCTTTCCGATGACAAAGTTGGATACATTGCCCTTACATTGGAAGAGATCGCATTCTCAGGTGAAACATATGAGGTGGTTAACAGAATACCCACTCCAACCATTGCCCAAATGGTGAATTCATCAACTGATTATCCCGATTGGATCTCAGATCACTATCTCCAATTACCACCTGATTTTTCAGAAAGAATTCGTGACCTCGCTCTTGAAATCACTGATAATTATTCAAACCCATATGATAAAGCACAAGCAATCACAAATTACCTGCGTAAAAATATTACATATTCAGAACAAATACCGGAGCCGCCTTTGGAAGTTGACCGGATGGAATGGTTTCTTTTCGATTATCAAGAAGGATTTTGCAATTATTATGCGACTGCCGAAGTTCTGATGTTGCGTTCAATTGGAATTCCCGCCAGAATCGTATTCGGATATGCGCAAGGAGAAGCGCAAAATAGAAATGAGACTGAATACGTTGTTCGCAGAGAACAGTCTCACGCCTGGCCAGAAGTTTTCTTTGCAGGTATTGGCTGGGTAGAGTTTGAGCCCACAACTATCCAGCCTACGTTGGATCGCTTACCGGGTGATACCGTTCCGGCAATTTCAGAGATCCCCTCCGTTCGTGATCCCACCCGTAATGATCTACCGCTGATGGATGGAGGAGAAAGTTTTGGTGTGGGGGGTGTAATCCCAGACATTAATAAACCTGAGAATTTTATTGTGGATGAACCAACACAACCTGCCATCTGGCCTTTCTTTATCATGGCAGTGGTAACACTCTACTCAATTTTCATTATCATCAAAGACGGGCAGCCAAAGCAGAATCCACCAGCAGCTGTGGTTTTTGAAACATATTTAGCCAAAAAAGGATGGAAAATCCCCATTTGGCTGAAACATTGGTCAAATTATGCCAGATCATCCTCCGAAGAGAAGGCTTTTGCCAGGGTAATTTGGGCCCTTGTGCTTTTCAAAGACATGAACTACAAAGCGTTTACGCCTGCAGAGGTGGTGGGAGAATATAAATCCATTTTTCCTGAGATGAAAAATGAAGTTGAGACCATTCTTTTGGAATATCAAAAAGCAATCTATTCCCAGCACCCTATCAACCCAAAAGATCTTCTCTCCTTAAGCAATCAGGTTTTAAGACATGCCATCATGACCAAACTGAAAACGATCTTTCTGTTTCAAAAAAGTTATTCACCTTGATGCTTCAAAATAAACACAGACAAGAATTTTATTATTTATGAATTAGATTTCCGCTACGTAAGGCGACAAATAGCCAAGTCGTGCTTCTACTAATTGAGGTAAGGAGTCCAGACAATAAAATGGTCCAATCCCTTCTACGGAGAACGAAGCCGAAATACTGCCCTTCAAAACTGCATCAATCGGATTTTGCGTAGATCGCAAACCCGCCAAAAAGCCCCCGCAAAAAGAATCCAACATGCCTGTGGGATTAATGATCGTTGATGGATATAGTGGAATTTCGTATTTTTTCTGAGATGTTCGATCCCATAAAAGGAAAATGTTCTTTTTTGTAACAATCACAATCAATTCACATCCGTACACATCGAGTTCAGCAACCATCTCCCATAAATCCGATGTTCTTCCATAAAAAAGATTCCGCAATTGTTCTTCAGTACAAATAAAAGCACTGATATCTTTGAGAATGGTTGGAACCAGATCACCATACAACGGATTCATGTAATCATTGGCAGCCATGAGTGATATTGTGGTGGTGTGCCCTTGACGAAAAAAAGACGGCAGTCTGGATTGAGAAGGATAGTCCATCGCACAAATATGGACGGCTGTAACATCCAGATAATCAAATGGTATATCCTTGATCTTTACCACTACAGAAGATAGATTATTCTTGGGGTTGGGGTTATCGACCCTGGAGTAGCCTAATAAAGTCTTCGGAAATGGCTCACCAATCCTCGAAAAATGAGAAATGGGGTTTGCATCATCAGGATGATCCAGCGTCGGATATGCTACAAAATTCCTCTGGTCAAAATAATAAGGGACGATTTGGATGCCCCGGTGATCAAAACCACGTCGCCCCGCGTCCTGCAGCCATTCCATAGGATATTCTTCATTCACAATGCCTAACAATCCAATGTTATTGTCCCACAGTCCAAGCCCTGCTGCTGCATAAAACCCACTCCCCCCTTGAATATCAATATAGGATTGACCGTTGGGCAAAATCAGGTAATCCCTTGTATATTTTCCCGCGATAATGTAACGTAAAATCGGTGCAGATGATTCCATTGATCCCCTGGTAGGATTAGAATTATTCGTTTTTATTCTTTCTAACCACGTTCACCAAGATCCGAAATCAATTTCAAAACACCCAGAACACCCAACCCTACCTTTACACCATCTCCCGGACTGATATTCAAATCCTTTGCATTTTGTTCAGACCGTTGCAGAAATAAATATGCGGCTAGTACGCCGCTAAGAAGTCCCAGAAGACCGCCAACAATTAATATTTTACTTTTAGAAGATTCAGATTGCATCATATCGATTAAATTCTACCCTTCTTCCATAGAGATTTAAGTGAGAATAGTTTTGATCTTGCGTTTATAACAGGAAAAACAATTTTATTTGACCCATTCATGATAAAGATAGCGATTTTCATGATAAAAACATGGAAATTCGAAAAATGTACAGGAATCCACTTTAACAATTTTCCAAACCCCACTACAAGGAGAATAATTAGGGCAAGAAAGACCAAAATACTGAATAGAACGGGAACAATTATTAATATTGCGGATATATCTGCCCATTGTTGTATGGTTTGAGTGTTTGAGATGGAAGTATTGACAATCATAATGACTGCAAATACTGCCAAAACCACAAAGATAATCAATGGAGTATAAATTTGCAGGAAATGTTCCCTTTTAGATTTTTCTTTTGAACTAATTTTTTTCTTCACCACAGACATAAAAATATTGTAGCATAAATTATTGATTCTTCATTTTTGTGGTAAATAGTTTTTTGGATCATGATCGAACCAGGAGCTTAATAATTTCTTCTTTTAAAATTGCTCCCTCGCGCAGTATTTTAATTTCATCAGCACGGCAATCTACCACTGTGGAAGGAATACCGCCTGTACATTCCCCTCCATCAATAATCAGATCAACTCTATCGCCAAGTTGCTTCATAACCTCATAAATATTGGTTGCACTGATAAACCCTGAGAGGTTCGCAGATGTCGTTGCCAGGGGACCAACCTGTTCTGCGAGGCATCTGACGAAGGGATCATCTGGTATTCGAATTCCAATGGAATGATCCATGGATAGTGGAGCCAGCAGATCACCTCGTTTTTCAAGGATGACTGTTAATGCACCTGGCCAATAATAATTGACCAATTTCATCGCACTTGCTGACAAACCGGACGAAACTAATTTAATTTGATCCACGTGAGCAATCAGAACCGCTAATGCTTTCGTTTGTTCACGACCCTTAACCTGGTAAATTCGCTGAATTGCGTCGTTTCGGTCGAATTTTGATGCCAATCCATACACAGTATCAGTAGGAAAAACAATCAATCCACCATTATTTAACACAGTAATTGATTGTTCCAATGCTTCTTCAAATGACTTCCGCAGATCGATAATAATTGGCAATTTACACCTCAACTTGAATAATGCGATCATGGTTTGAATAATCTTTGATGATCGAAATAATGGCTTCGGGAATTGAATCCTGTAATTTATGGATAATTTTTTCCGCTTGATCAAATTGAATTTCCAACAAAACCAGACCCGGTGAGTTCAAACGGCTGGGGATTTGATCAATTAGTTTATTAATTACTTCTAATCCATCTTTGCCACCATTTAATGCAATTTCAGGTTCATATTTGGAAACCGGCAGCTCTTTCAGAACGTCACCAGGAATATACGGTAAATTAGCTGTTATCACATCAAATTTTGTTTGCAACCCTGTCAAGCAATCCAATTGAACAAAATTCAGGTTTTTTATTTCGTGGTAAGTCATATTTTTTTTAGAAACATTTAAAGCTGCCCTGGAGATTTCGACAGCCCACCCTTTTTTATCAGGAAATTTTTTTAACAGGCTAATGATGATTGCCCCCGAACCACACCCAACATCTACCAATTTTTTTGCGTTCTCATACTTGTCTAACCACCCGATCGCTGCCTCTACCATCAATTCTGTTTCTGGCCTGGGTATCAATACATTCTCATCAATAATAAAATTCAAGCCAAAAAATTCAATCTCACCTAAAACATAACCCAAAGGAATGCCTGAGCGTAATAAATCAATTTTTTTATTTAATTCTTCGATAATATTTGGATCCAGAACTATATTAGAATTTGCCAGACACCACGGCAGGTTCCTGCTTAAAACCTTACTCAGAACAGCATTAATTTCAATTTCAGCCGTTTCACTGACTTCAGCAAGTTTAATTCTGGATTGATATCGCCAGTCAGCGATACTAATCGTCATCCTCACCTACTGCGGATAATCGGTCTGATTCACTTCTCATAGAAAGTTCATCAATGAAAACATCAATTTCACCATCCAGGATCGCTGGCAAATTATATGAGGAAATGTTGATCCGATGGTCTGTGACCCGGTTCTGCGGCCAATTATAAGTACGGATTTTTTCAGATCGATCTCCGCTTCCCACCTGTGATTTGCGATCCGCATCCAATTCGTTGCTTCTCTTGCTTTCTTCAATTTCATAAAGACGGGCTCTAAGAATACTCATTGCCCTTAATTTGTTTTGCAATTGGGAACGCTCATCCTGACAGGCAATCACAATTCCGGATGGAATGTGTGTTATCCGCACTGCTGTAGAATTTTTCTGAACATTCTGACCACCAGCGCCAGCAGATTTAAACACATCGATGCGAATGTCAGAGGCGGGAATTTCAATATCAAATTCTTCTGCTTCCGCCAAAACCGCCACAGTTACAGTGGAGGTATGAATTCGTCCGGAAGATTCGGTTGATGGTATACGTTGGACCCGATGCACGCCAGATTCAAATTTCAGGTGCGAATAAGCCCCTTTGCCTTTAATACTAAAGGAAATTTCCTTAATTCCACCAATGCCAATTTCATTTAAATTTAAGACCTCAATTTTCCAGTTTCTTTTCTCGGCATACCGGGAATAAATTCGGAATAAATCAGCAGCAAATAAAGCAGCTTCGTCACCACCAGCACCTGCTCGTATTTCCATAATTACATTTTTCTTGTCCCTGGGATCTGTAGGAACAAGTAAAGACTTCAATTCGGATTCAAGTCTTTCTAATTTTGGTTCCAGCTGATCGATATCAAGTTGAGCTAATTCTTTTAATTCTTCGTCATTTTCATCGATCAATTCTTTAGCTTCTTGAATCTGTTCCCAGATAAGACGATATTCCCGCGATTTTTCGTAAACTTCTTCCATATCGGAACGTTCCTTAGAAATTTGGGCGGCTTTTTGATAATCTTCACCCACATTTTCAAGGGCTTGCGATAACTCAATGTATTTTTCTTCTATCGATCTCACTTTATCTAGCATAATCATCACTCATAATAATAGGAATTGGCAACCATGAATTATACCAGTGCCATTCTGTTATTGTGAAAATCGAATTTCTTTTGCTCGTCCTGGTTTCTTTCCCGGGCAAACAAGATTTTTCTATGAATAGGAGAATCTTTTTTAGTAGTAGAAAGCACTGACTTTCTAATTTCAGTTCTTTTTAATTCTGGATAGGATAAAATTACACCAGAAGGATAGGAAATGGGTTCAGAATCATTAAAAGTTCAAATATCGGTAAAAAATTTTAATTTTTTTTATGGGAAGTTCCAGGCTCTGCGAGAGATCAACCTCAATATTCCCGATCGCCAAATTACAGCCATTATCGGACCCTCTGGCTGTGGCAAAAGCACTTTCATCCGCTCATTTAATCGTATGAATGAACTCATTGCTTCCGTATCCATGCAGGGTGAAATCATACTGGATAGCGAAAATATATTGGAATTAGATCCAGTATCCCTGCGTAAACGCATCGGAATGGTATTCCAACGCCCCAACCCATTTCCAAAATCCATTTATGAGAATGTTGCTTTTGGGCCACGTGCACATGGAATGAAAAACAAAGTTCAATTGGATGAAATCGTTGAGAAAAGTCTTAAAGAAGCATTTTTATGGGATGAGGTCAAGGACGAGCTAACCAAATCAGGCCTGTCTCTCTCAGGCGGTCAACAACAGCGTTTGTGTATCGCCAGAGCACTGGCAATCGAACCCGAAATCATCTTAATGGATGAACCTGCCTCCGCCTTGGATCCCTTCGCAACCTTGAAAATTGAAGAATTGATGCAGGATTTAAAAGAAAAATACACAATCGTGATTGTGACACATAATATGCAACAAGCTGCCCGTGCATCTGACTACACCGCATTCTTCAATATGGGTCCAGATCGCGCTGGCTATTTAGTTGAACATGATATTACTCAAAAAATTTTCACGAATCCAAAAGAGAAATTGACGGAAGATTACATTTCAGGAAGATTCGGATAGTACAATTATCGAAAGGTTATCATGACCAGAAAATTATTCACTCAAAAAATTCAAAATATTAAAGATGAAGTTTTATTGCTTGGAAATATGGTGGAAGATGCTGTTGTAAAATCTGTACAATCGCTAAAAACGAGTGATGTCAGGCAAGCCAAACAAATTTACCAACAGGATATTGAATTAAATGATAAAAGGTTCTCGATAGAAAATGCGATTCTAATCGTGATCGCCACACAACAACCCATGGGACGCGATTTGAGACAATTAGCATCCATGTTGGATGTAATCAGTGAACTCGAGCGTATGGGGGATTATGCGAAAGGCATAGCAAAAGTTGCTATTAAATTGCAGAATGTAAAACTGAATATTCCCATCAAGGAAATTGAAAAAATGTCTGAACTGGCAGTTGGCATGTTGGATAAAGCCTTAACAGCGTTTATTAATGAGGATTCTCAGACAGCATCCCAAATTCCCTATGAGGATGATGCCGTAGATCAACTATATGAAGATATCTATCATCTTGCTGTCAATTTAATGATGACCGAACCTCAAAACGTTGATAATGCTAATTTGATCATGTGGGTTGCCCACAATCTTGAACGCCTGGCTGACCGGGTCACAAACATTTGCGAACGGACTGTATTCGTTGCCACCGGTGAATTAATGGAATTAGAAGTGGATGAAGATGAGGACAAATTAGATATACAGTAGAGGCAGTTTTGTTGATATCAAATTTTACGATCCGGCTTCACCAAGTACAAACTGGAAATTATCCCTTTTTTGTGGATAATGAATGGTAATGATTGAAAGGAGCTAAATTTGGATACTGAAGATAAATTATCGATCAGATCTTATGTTGCAGATCTTCTTAAAAGCCAGATTATTTATTTAGAGAATCAAATGGAAAGCCTGGTATACGATGAAAGTATTGAATCCTTACATCATACACGTGTAATGACACGTAGAATACGAAACACTATCATGGTTTTTGCTGATATTATTGGCAAGAAGCGTTCGAAAAAATGGTTATCTTCACTTAAGAAATTGACCAAATCCTTGACTCACACCCGTGATCTGGATGTACAGATACAGTTCCTTGAGTCTGAATTATCAAAAGTCAGCGAACAAAAACTCTTAGCTGGTTTACAAAGGCTACTTCTTCGTAAACAACAACGTCGCGACAAGAAACAAATCGACGTCCGGGAATCAATTTCAAGTTTCGAAAAAGAAAACACCCTTTCAGAAATAAAATTATTTATTGAAAGCAATCCATTTGAAGCAGAAAACTTTGTCCCCCCGGATTCACTACGGCAGATTGGATTGCATAATACAGATAAATTAACCAAATTATGTTTTTCGTACGTACCATTCATCACCAGTCCAGACCAAACCGAAGCGTTACATAATTTGCGTATCGCAATCAAAAATCTTCGCTATTCTGTAGAATTATTTCAACCAATTTTTCCCGAATTAGAAACATATTTAACGACATTTAAAAAATTCCAGGATGATCTGGGAGAAATTCATGATTGTGATGTCTGGTTAAAGGACCTCGATAATTTTTTAGAAAAAGAGAAAAAAAGAATAACAGAGTTTTATGGTCAGTCGGGACCATTCAATTTTATTAAGCCCGGCATTTCCTATCTCACTGCAGAGATTAAAACCCGAAAAATCGATATCCATGAGAAATTCATGGAAGGATGGACTGAGCAATTTCAAAATCAATTCTGGACAAATCTGCGGTTAATTTTCGACCACGATCAAGTACTTTAGTTTATTATTTTTTAATCAGAGAGGTAATAATGAGTCAACCACCAACCCCCATTTCCCCAGTTGAGCAATTAAAGAAAGACCTGGCTGCGAGCCAAAGAGAAGTGAATAATTTACAAAACAAGGTAAATTTATCCTCTTATCATGACCGATTGGAAGATATCCACACCAAAGTAAATGGTCTTCAAAAGCGCATTGTGGAACTGCGACAACAGAATTATATATTTGATCCGTCGCTTGAAGAAAAAGCACAAAATCTGGCAAAAAGGTGGGTACCGATTCACAACACCGCCAGGGTCAGGCTTAATCAGGAATTAATCCACCTGAAAGCAGATCTCAAACCTATCGAACAACAGCTCACTAGAGCTTCCTCAAATCCGAATAATGTGACTTTCTCGCGCCAAATTCTCAATCCATTGAAAGTAAGCATTGAAAATTTATCATCGAAAATTTCTGCATCGGAACGCTTAATAAGTGGCATGTATGATTCATTCGAACGGGAATTAAATATCTTCACAAAGAACCTCCAGAACATTGAGTGGACCGCTAAGGAATTTAAATCCTCAAATATTAAATTACTCATGCATGAATATCTGATAATGGGCGTAAAGGCTGTCTGGACGAAGGATGGTAAAGAAGATAAGGATGACCCGAAAGGTGTCCTCTACTTAACTGATCAACGCTTGCTGTTTGAACAAAAAGAAGAAGTCGCAACAAAAAAATTCCTATTTATCACCAAAGAGAGAGAGTTAATTCAGGAAATCCATATTGACATACCAGTACAATTAATTGAGGGAATTCAAAACAGCAAACAAGGGATATTTAAGAATCAGGATTTTCTAGATTTTACCTTTGCATCCGGTGCGCAATACAGCTCTGCACAATTTCATATCCATGATCAGGATTGTGAAGAATGGAAGGGTTTAATTAATAAGGTACTTTCAGGGGATTTTGACAGGAATCGAACAGAACAAATTGATCAGGAAGTCATCGATAAAATCAAAAATGCACCTACAATATGTCCTCAATGTGGTGCCACGATAACAGTTCCTTTATTGAGAGGGATGGACCAATATTCCTGTGAGTTTTGCGGGTGTATTATCAGGCTTTGATTTGAAACCTGAGCATTTCTCCGAATCATCCTGCTAATAATAATCTTATTATTTGTTAATCTATAGTAGACAATCAACTATTACAATGGAAGAGATAAAAAAGGTTAACAGGAGTTAGTTATGAACTTGGAGAAATTTACACAAAAGGCGCAACAGGCCATTCTGGATGCCCAGGAAATTGCGCATGAAAACAATCACCAGAACATTGAGAATATCCATTTAATTGCTGCCTTGGTCAGGCAGGATGAGAGTATTGTTCCAGCGATTATTACCAAAATCGCTGGGAGTATTGTTGCTATCCGCGAAGATGTAGAGAAAGAATTAGAAAAACGCTCAAAGGTTTATGGAGCAACCGGCCAGGTCGGACTCTCGAAACCAGCCAATGATACCTTGCTCAGTGCTGAAAAATTTGCAAAAGGGATGAAGGACGAATATGTTTCTACGGAACACATCCTACTGGCATTGACAGAAAGTTCTGATGCATCCTTTCTAAGACAATTTGGAATCACCAAAGATGCTGTCTTAAAAGCCCTGGTCGACATTCGCGGAAGCCAACGCGTGACCAGCCAAAATCCTGAAGATACGTACCAGGCATTGGAAAAATATGGAAGAGATCTCACCTCAATGGCTCGCCAGGGAAAGTTAGATCCAGTCATCGGTAGAGATGAAGAAATCAGGCGAATAATTCAGATATTGTCCCGTCGCAGCAAGAATAACCCGGCACTGATTGGGGAGCCTGGTGTTGGCAAAACCGCTGTGGTGGAAGGACTAGCGCAACGGATCGTCAATGGAGATGTCCCGGAGGGGTTGAAAAATAAGACGCTCTTTCAATTAGACATGGGAGCTTTGGTGGCAGGAGCAAAATATCGCGGTGAATTTGAGGAAAGACTAAAGGCGGTCTTGAAGGAAATTCAAAACGCTGAAGGTCAAATCATCCTTTTTATCGATGAAATGCACACAGTCATTGGCGCGGGTGCTGCCGAAGGGGCAATGGACGCCGGTAACATGTTGAAGCCAATGTTAGCCCGCGGAGAATTACACATGATCGGTGCAACCACCCTGGATGAATACCGCAAGCATGTTGAAAAAGATGCCGCCCTCGAACGCAGATTTCAACCGGTTCTTATTAAAGAACCTACTGTGGAAGATACCATCAGCATCTTGCGTGGATTGAAAGATCGCTATGAGGTTCACCATGGGGTTCGAATCACCGATCCGGCTGTGATTGCTGCCGCAACGTTATCCAATCGCTATCTCACAGACCGAAAACTACCGGATAAAGCCATTGACCTCATCGATGAAGCGGCTGCCCGATTAAGGACTGAAATAGACTCAAAACCACAAGCTTTGGATGAAATCGACCGTGATATTATGCAAATGGAAATCGAACGCCAGGCATTGTCGAAAGAAACGGATTCAGCCAGCAAAGAAAGATTAAGTAAGATTGAGCAGGATCTGGCAAATCTGCGGGAAGAGTCAAGCCAATTAAGTGCCCGTTGGAATATGGAAAAGTCTGCAATCTCTGAATTGAGAGATATCAAAGAGCAAATTGAACAAACAAATCTCGAAATTGAGAGAGCAGAACGAGTTTCTGATCTTGAAAAGGCTGCCCGTTTGCGATATGGCACATTACGAGAATTATCTGATAAAAAATCGACAGCAGAGAAAAATCTACAGCAACTTCAAGCGCAATCTCCATTATTAAAAGAAGAAGTCGATGCGGAAGAAATTGCCGGCGTAGTATCCAGATGGTCAGGTATCCCGGTCACGCGTTTACTGGAAGCTGAAATGCAAAGATTGGTACACATGGAAGATGAACTTCACAAGCGTGTCATCGGCCAAAATGATGCCATCGATATCGTTGCGAACACGGTCAGGAGAGCCCGCGCGGGATTACAGGATCCCAATCGACCGATTGGTTCATTCATTTTCCTTGGACCAACTGGTGTAGGTAAGACAGAGCTGGCACGGGCTCTGGCTGAATTCCTTTTCGATGATGAGCACGCCATGATCCGTATTGATATGAGTGAATATCAGGAGAAACACACTGTCTCCCGATTAGTAGGAGCTCCTCCTGGCTATGTTGGTTATGATGAAGGTGGACAGTTAACAGAAGCTGTCCGACGACGACCGTATAGCGTTGTGCTCTTTGATGAAATTGAAAAAGCTCATCCTGAAGTTTTTAATATTCTCCTGCAATTATTGGATGATGGTCGTTTAACGGACGGACATGGCCGAACGGTTGATTTTAAAAATACTGTGGTAATCATGACCAGTAATTTAGGCGGTGGCATCTGGTACCAGGAAGAGAGCATCAGCCGTGAAAAAATTCAGGAAATTCTTCAAAATCAGTTTCGGCCAGAATTCCTCAACCGCATTGATGAAATTATCGTCTTCCACCGGTTGAGCAAAGAGAATCTGAAAGAGATTATCAAAATCCAATTAGGTCTATTAACTGAGCGATTAAAAGAAAGAGGGTTGACAATTACACTCGATCCGCAGGTTTACGAATATCTTTCCGATGTGGGCTATGACCCTGATTTTGGCGCCAGACCCTTGAAACGAGCCATCCAAAGAGAAATAATGGATCCTTTGGCAATGAAATTGCTGACTTCGGACATAAAAGATGGGCAGGATGTAACCGTAAAACTTGATCAGGGTCGGCTTGTTTTCGAAGCTGTATAAATTTGAAGCTGAAAGAGACTGAGAAACCTAAACCAGTTTCAAATCTCTTTCAGCTTTCATCTTTAAACTTATTGCCTTTTTCAAATCCCCTGAAACAAATCCCTCTCGATCGGTTCTCCGGGACCTGGCTCAGGAAATGCTCTCATAAAACGATCTTTGCTTCCCAGGATCCTCTGAAGCCAGCCCATTAATCCCCCACTCAACCGGCTTCCACCCTGACTCGAATGGCAGGCAGAAGCTTCATTGCGCAGAGCAGCCACCTTTCCAAAGTTAATAATCGCGTGGGTTGGGAAATTTACTTCTGCAATGGAAACTAAATCAATATCCTGATTTTTGCCAAATTTTTTGGGGTCTTTTCCAATTAACGGCAACAATCGAACTGTCCATTTAAGAAAATTCTTTGGAATGCTGTGATAATAGAATTTTTTAATTTGATATGGCTCCTGGTGCAGTTGATCCTGATAAGATGGATCAGAGGCGCATTTAAAAGCTTCCACGGTGGCTTGATGTATCTTTATATGATCCGGGTGACGGTAACCTCCAATGGGATCAAAAGTGATCACGACTGTTGGCCGAACCCTGCGAATAATCTGGACAACTTCTTCTGTTACTTTTTCCAGTTTTGCGGCATGCAAGGAATCTGGATGGTTATTATGTACAGAGCCAATCATACCTGAATCACGATAGTTTAAGAAAATTACTTCCTTTATGCCCAAATTTTTTGCGGCACAGCGTAATTCATACTCACGCCTTTCAGCGGGTGAATTAAACCCTTTTAAGTACTCTTCATCCATTTCACCGACTTCACCCCGTGTAGCACATACCAGGTAAACATCCACACCATCCTGGGCATACTTTGCTAAAGTACCACCCATGCCAAACGTCTCGTCATCCGGATGCGCTAATACTGCCATTAATGATAATTTTTCATTGTTATTCATTGCTTCCCATTTTCTACTCAGTACAAATAAGATTCAGGGTCGATCTCTCGCACCCAGGCATTTGTACCGCCAATCAGGTTAAATATATTCTTAAAACCCGAATTGCGTAGTTTTTGTACAACTCTACCAGAACGAACCCCATTGCGACAATAAAAAATTACCGGTTTATTCGTATTTGATATTACTTCGGAAGTGATTCTTTCATACGGAATATTTTCACTATCTGGGATCAAAACCACTTCACGTTCGATTGCATCCCTAACATCAACCAATCGGAGATCTTCGCCTGAATCAATTGCTTTCTTTAATTGCTGTACACTCCAACCCCACTCAGCCGGGGATGGGCTTTCCTGACCATGCAGATCACAAAAGAATTCAGTGTCTTGCAGGGTTAAAATATCGGGGTTGTTTCCACAAATTTTGCAGTTTGGATTCTTTTTTAACTGGATTGTCTGAATAGATAAATCCATGGCATCATAAAGATGCAACTTTCCATAAGGGGAAGTATCCAGACCAAGAATGAGTTTTATAACTTCCGTGGCCTGGAAAGTTCCAACTGTTCCAGGTAAGACCCCAAATACCCCCCCTTCCCCGCAACCTGGGACAACGCCCGGGGGAGGTGGCGTTGGGAAAATGCATCGATAACAAGGTCCGTGTTGAGCATCAAAAACGCTTACCTGACCCTCAAAACGAAAGATCGATCCATAGATAAATGGTTTTTTTTCAAAAACACAATAATCATTTAACAGGTAACGGGTGCTAAAGTTATCACTACCGTCCACGATGATCTGGTAATTATTTCCGATTCGCTCAATATTCTCCGCAGATATCATTTCATTGAATGTTTCGATCTTTACAAACGGATTCAAGTTGTGAAGATATTCCCTGGCTGATTCAACTTTAGGAACGCCGATTTTGGTCGTTGAATGAATAACCTGGCGTTGCAAATTTGAGTCCTCAACCACATCATAATCTACCAGACCCACCGTTCCCACCCCAGCTGCGACCAGATATAGAGCAATCGGTGAACCCAATCCGCCCATTCCGACAATCAGGACCCGGCTTTCCTTTAATTTTTCCTGGCCGGACAATCCCACTTGAGGAATCAGTAAATGCCTTGAATATCTTAATACTTCCTGTTGGCTGAGTTTCTGTTTCATCATTTTCTCCAAAATGAATCATACCAAAAGAATTTTTATTTTCAATGTAATGATAGGGCTTCTGCATTTAGAAAATGATAAAATGAATTTATGCACATCATTCTGACCCACGAACAAGCAGATTTCGATGCAATTGCCTCTTTGGCAGCTGCCGCGCTATTGCATCGCGATTCAATCGCCATCCTGCCCAATCGCATCAACAGGAATGTACGCTCATTTTTAGATCTTTGTGGAAATGAATTACCGCTGCACCATTTTAAAGAGATTTCGCCCATCAAAATTGATCAGATTACATTGGTAGATACGCAAGCATTGGTAACATTGAAGGGCATTTCAAAGAAGACCACAGTATCTGTCATTGATCATCATCAAAAGAAAAAAGATTTACCGGCAACATGGACAACAGTTTTCGAAAACACCGGCAGTTGCACAACCATCTTGGTGGAAGAACTGAAAAGCAGAAACGATCCTTTATCCATCATATTGTCCACTCTGTTTCTACTGGGTATTTATGAAGATACCGGCTCGCTATCTTATGCCAATACAACCTCAAGAGATTTGCAGGCTGCTGCCTATTTAATTGATAAAGGCGCAAGTTTGGCGTTGGCCAATCAATATCTCAATCCCCCGTTATCAGATCGGCAGCGCTCAGTTTACGATCGCCTGATGATGAAAACCCAACATTTCGATATTCACGGAAATCGCATCGTGGTTGCCATGGCGGATGCCTCTGATCTGGATGAAGAAATATCCAGCATTGCACACAAAATAAGAGATTCGTTAGATCCAGACGCTTTATTTTTAGTGGTAAAAACGCCGGAAGGAATTCGATTGGTTGCCAGATCAACCACTGACCAGATCAACGTCGGGAAAATTGCTCAGCAGTTCGGCGGTGGAGGACATCCCAGGGCAGCGGCTGCATTAATACAAGTGGAAGATGACCAACCCACCATTGAGATTATATACAAACAAGTGCTTGATAAACTACACGAATTTGTGGAACCTGCAATTTCTGCTGCACAAATTATGTCTAAAAGGCCTTTGCTCATCACCCCCCAAACAAGTGCCGAAGAAGCATTCAATTTGATGCAGCGCTATGGGTTTGAAGGGTATCCAGTGGTTTCTGAGGGCAAAATTATAGGACTATTAAATCGACGCAGCGTGGAACGGGCTATTGCTCATAAAATGAATCTTACTGCCTCCAGTCTTATGGATACGGGAGAAATATATGTCGACCTCAAGGATTCACTCGATAAAGTCCAGGAGGTGATGACCGAAACCGGTTGGGGACAAATTCCGGTCTTAGATCAAAATTCTTCCATTGTAGGCATTATCACAAGAACAGATTTGTTGAAGGCCATTGGAAAACCGAAAACAACTTCGGTTGACAAAAAAAATATCTCGAATAAATTGAACTGCGCTCTTCCAAAGGCTCATATCGCCCTACTCAATCTGATTGCAAAACACGCTCACCAACAAAAAACAGCCATTTACATTGTTGGAGGTTTCGTTAGAGATCTAATTCTGAATCGTCCCTCGCTCGATTTTGATATTGTTGTTGAAGGGGATGCAATTCAATTCACTCAGAGTCTTTTAAAGCAATTCGGTGGAAAAGTAAACACCCACAAACGCTTTGGAACAGCGAAATGGCAGATTGGCGATATCCATCAGAATCTTTTGGAAAACTTTCAAGAATACAATGACAAGGATCTGTCTGAATTACCAGAAACTCTCGATCTCATCAGTGCCCGGACTGAATTTTATGATTTCCCGACGGCTCTCCCCCAGGTGGAAAGAAGTAGTATCAAACTCGATTTGCATCGCCGGGATTTTACGATTAATACACTGGCATTAAGATTGGATGGTAATCATTATGGTGAATTATATGATTACTGGGGTGGATATGAAGATCTTCAGGCAGGGTTGATCAAAGTTCTACATTCATTGTCCTTTGTCGATGATCCGACCAGGTTGATTAGAGCAGTACGCTTTGAACAAAGATTTAATTTCCGGATTGAAGATCGCACATTTCAATTGATGGAAGAAGCCAGAGATTTAATCAATCAAGTCTCTGGTGATCGTTTGCGCCATGAATTGAACTTAATTCTTTCTGAATCAGATCCAAAACCGGCGTTGCTGCGATTACAGGCGTTAAATTTCCTACAACAAATTCATCCTTATTTAAGTATCAATGCTGAGATTATTGAAAAAATGGTCAAAATATTAAAAACGCCCATCGATCCCATTTGGCAATTTTCTTCTTATAACGGAACGTCCAGGATCAATATCATTATGGCATATATTACCTGGTTTATGAACCTGAAACATAGTCCCCGACTGATTGGGAAGCGGTTGCGTACTCCAGCCATCGTGACCGAATCCAGCATACAGGCACAACAATCACTGAAAGTTATTCATCAGTATGTTAATAAAAAGCCAAGTGAAATCACAGAATACTTTGACACTTTATCTCCATATGTTTTGTTTATTCTTTATCACTCCATTGATGATCCCCGCATCACTGGTTTGATTGATCAATATATTTCACATTGGAAGAAAGTTAAACCTTTCACCAGCGGAGAAGATCTACAAAAATTAGGGATCACACCCGGGCCAATCTATAAGAAAATTCTTTCCAGACTACGGAAAGCCTGGTTGGACGAGGAGATCCGTTCAGTGGAACATGAAAACATTTTATTGGATGAAGTAATTACTTCAATAAAAGAAAATGGAAAGTGAAACCACTCACATAAATCAATCTCAACCCAACCTGTGGATCAACAAGGTCATTATTCGCCATTTAATTTTTTCAGATTTGCCTCAACTTGAATGGAATGGTGAATACAAACACCTACGTCAAGTGTATTTAAAAGCGTATAAGTATAAAAATCAAGGGAAAAGCGTTCTCTGGGTTGCCGATCTCCCGGAGACTGGGATCGTCGGGCAGGTTTTTATTCAGCTTAATTCGGTCAGAAAGGATCTTGCGGACGGTTTTTTCAATGCATATTTATATGCATTTCGGATCAAGCCTGCATTCAGAAATGCCGGGCTGGGAACCCGAATTTTCTCGGTGGTTGAAAATGATTTGGTAAAGCGAAATTTCAGGGAAATTACACTGAATGTTGCCAAAACGAATGGGCAAGCCATCCGGCTATATGAAAGACTGGGCTTTGAAATCGTGGATTCAGAACCAGGAGAATGGTCTTATCTTGATCATGACAACAAATTACAAAATGTTGTTGAACCAGCCTGGAAAATGGTCAAATCCATTTCTGATTAAGGATTTAATAAACATCTTCTTTCCAGGAAAGAAGATTTAGATAACAGATTTCTTTAATCAGGTACTCGAAGAATTTGGTTATCACTGTTATAATAATCACGTTTTATATAGATACCTTGACAATTTGCCTTTTATACCATCCCTGGGATTGGTTTGAGAGGTTAGTTAGAAAATAACATTTTAAGAAGGGTTAGGTTCATGAAAGAATATAAGACCGAGTCAATTCGTAATATTACATTCGCATCTCATAGTGGCGCTGGAAAAACAATTTTAGCAGAAGCGTTGTTGAATTTTTCCGGGGCAATCAATCGTATGGGTAAAATTGAAGACGGCTCAACCACTTCTGATTTTGACGAAGAGGAACAACGTCGCAGCATCTCAATTTACACTTCGGTTCTACCAGTTGAATATAAAGATCATAAAATAAATATCCTTGATACACCCGGTTACACGGATTTTCTGGGAGAAGAAATTTCTGCTTTACGTGTGTCAGACGGAGCGGTTATTTTAGTTGATGCCGTAGCTGGAATCGAAGTAGGAACCGAATTAGCCTGGACTTATAGTGGAGAAAAGAATATTCCCCGTCTAATTTTGATCAATAAAATGGATCGGGAAAATGCCAATTTTAAAAAGATGCTTGATTCTTTCCAGGAAATCACAAATGTGAAATTAATCCCCTTGCAACTCCCCTGGGGTGAACAAGCTGATTTTCAGGGTGTAATTGATTTGGTCAATATGAAGGCCTACAAAGGTGTTGGAACCGAAAGTGTTGATATTCCCGCTGAGTATGTAGATGCCGCCGAGGAAGCACATGCAGCCATTATCGAAGCTGCTGCTGAAGGTGCTGATGACTTAATGGAAAAATTTTTTGATGAAGGTACTCTTTCCGCTGATGATATTTCCCGAGGATTAAAATCCGTTATCCAACAGGGAAGCTTCGTCCCTGTTTTTGCATCATCCGGATCAAATCAAATTGGTTTGGTGCCTTTACTCAATGCCATGCTTAATTTACTCCCCTCACCAGTTGAAGCTGGTCCTTACCAGGCATTGAATAATGAAAAAGAAATTGAAATCACTTCATCCGATTCAGGACCCCTGGTTGTTTATGTATGGAAAACCACCGCGGATCCATTTGTTGGAAAACAAACCTACTTCCGCGTTTACTCCGGGGTCGTTAATTCTGATTCCCGTGTTTGGAATCACGAAAAAGGTGTCGAAGAAAGATTTGGAACTGTCAGCATACCTCGAGGAAATGAAAACGTAGCAGTAAAAACAGTCCATGCGGGTGATATCGCTGTTGTCCCAAAATTATCTGAAACGGTGACCGGCAATACACTCGGCGACAAAGGTAATCCCATCCTCCTACCTTCGGCAAAGTACCCCAATGCTCTTTATCGTGTTGCTGTTTCTCCAAAAACCCAGCAGGATTCCGCAAAAATCAGTACTGTGTTAACCCGCCTTTGTGAAGAAGATATGACCTTATCCTGGTCTATGGAACCTTCTACCCGCCAGACTGTTCTACAGGGAATGGGTGACCAGCACATTGATGTCGCTGTCAGGCGAGCTTCTTCTAAATTCCAGTTGAACATCAATACAGCCGAACCCAAAGTTGCATACAAAGAAACGATTACAAAAGAAGGTGTTGGTGTTTATCGACATAAGAAACAAACCGGTGGTTCAGGCCAATTTGGAGAAGTTCATCTGAAAACAATGCCCTCCGAAGGCGAATTTGAAATGACTTGGGATGTTTTTGGTGGAGCTATATCGCAATCCTATTTCACATCCATTCAAAAAGGCATCCTTTCTACAATGAAAGACGGCATCATCGCTGGATATCCGGTCTACGGTGTTCGTGTGTCCGTTTTTGATGGAAAAGAACATCCAGTCGATTCAAAACCAGTTGCTTTTGAAATCGCCGGGCGCGAAGCCTTCAAAATCGCTTTCCAGGATGCCGGTCCGGTATTGATGGAGCCTATTATGAATGTAAAAATCACAGTTCCAGAACACAATATGGGTGATATTCTTGGTGATCTTAATACCAGGCGCGCTCGTGTTCAGGGGATGGATAGTGATAAAGGTCGTTCAGTGGTCACAGCACAGGTACCCATGGCTGAAATGTTACGCTATACCACCCAGCTGCGTTCGTTAACCGGTGGTCGTGGTATCTTCGACATGGAATTCGATCATTTTGAACGCGTGCCTGCCCACCTGCAACAGGAAATTATCAATGCTCATAAACGCGATTTAGAAGAAAAAGAATAATCTTAAAAGTGAATTTAGAGGCATTTCATTCATCAGAAATGCCTCTTTTTTTTAACTTGCATTGTTAGAACTTTTGTGCTATTATTTTGATTATTATAATTTTCTTGGATTTTTAGGAGCAAATTTCATGGTTTCCATACCTAAAATTTTTGTCGGTGTCTTTCTGGGCTCTTTATTCTTGATTTTTGCCGCAACGCGCTTACTTTTGCCATCGGAGGTTGTTTCTGCATCAACAGAGAAAAACAACGATCCTATAACAGATAATGTTGAAATTTCAGAAGAGCAAGAACCAAACTGCAGCATGTCCGTCTCATTTCCAGAAGAAATACAGCAATGGTGTGATTTGATTGAAGAAAATTCATTTACTTATGATCTGGATCCTGATTTGATTGCAGCTGTCATGCTCCAGGAATCTGGCGGTGATCAGAATGCTTACAGCACTTCCGGTGCAGTCGGTTTAATGCAAATCATGCCTAAGGATGGTATTGCTGCGAACTTTATGTGCATTAACGGTCCGTGCTTCTCAAACCGGCCCGGCATGGCTGAATTATACGATCCCCAATTAAACATTGAGTATGGCAGTCGAATGCTTTCGAATTTGTTCGAAAAATACGGAGATTGGCGGGAAGCTTTACGTGCATATGGGCCTATGGATGTTGGTTATCATTATGCCGATCTCGTATTATCCATCTATGAAAATTACCAGTAAAATGCGAATCATGTAAAATAAATTCAATGCGTAACTTCATCCTGACTATTTTATCCATACTGTTCTTATTTTTATCTTCCTGCAGCCTGCAGGAAGATCCCAGATCATTGGCCTCCAAACAAATAACAATAACGTATGACGGCACCCAGTGCACCCCCCACGAATCTTTCGTTCCCCAAGCTCAGGAAATCGAAATCACCCTGATCAATCAAAGTGCGTTTGACATCACCTGGTATCTTGTTTTTGGACCGATCGATGGCAAATTTGAAGATCTGGACCCGCAAACCATCCTGGCGTCAGCGAAAGGAAATGCCGGCCAGGCAACAACATCGACTTTCACCGCTCCATCCTTACCAGCCAGGTACGATAGTTTCTGTGTTCGTGACCAGGATTCCGATAAAAGATCGCTAACTTATCTATTGGTTGTGCAGCCATATGAAGAGTAAAAAACTGTAATTTACGATAAGGCAGCCTGTCAGGCAGCCTTCACAAAGCTTTTAAAAATGGTATAATAGCCAACATTGTGCGGGAGTCGCCAAGTGGTAAGGCATTAGCCTTCCAAGCTAACATTCGCGGGTTCGAATCCCGTCTCCCGCTCTAGAGAAGATTAGCTTAGTGAAATTTGAAAGACTAATAGTCTCCGGTTCGACTTTTTGAAAAAATTGATCAATCGGAGAGTGTTAGCCTATATGAAACTAAAAAGAGCAATTTCGGGGTTTTTACTAACAAAAGAAGCGGAAATTTCACAGCAAACTATCAAGCTTTATGAGCGATATTTGAACCATTTGTCGCAGTATTTAGGGGATCCAAACATTGAAGAGATCACAGAAACCGAGGTTCAAAGCTTCTTTCTATTCATGAAAAACGACTATATACCAGCAAGAAGCGGGGACGATGATTCGCGTTTATCAGGTGCTAGTCTTGATAATATTTGGATTTCTATTAGATCCTTTTTCTCATGGACTATTGAAAATAATTTACTCATTAATAGACCTGATAAAAACTTGAAGAGACCACGCTTCGAAAAAAACGAAGTAGAGCCATTCAGTGAAGAGCAAATAAAACAAATCCTGTATGCTTGCATGTGGACCACTGAAGCCAAAACAAACGATAGAAAATCATTCAGAATGAAACGACCGACCGCGGATCGAGATCGAGCGATTGTCTTGACTTTGTTAGATACAGGGGTTCGCCTGGGTGAACTTTGCCGGATCCAATACAAGGATCTTGATCTTGAAAATGGAGAGATAAAAATAAGAAGCTTTTCAACTGGGATCAAGAGCAAACCGCGCTCCGTATTCTTAGGGAAGGCAGCGAAAAAAGCATTATGGATTTATATAAGTTCACATGATGCTAAACCAAATCCAAATGAATTATTATTCAACCTACACATGCGATCAGTTCAAAGTATTTTCAGGCATTTATCTGAGAGAGTTGATTTCAACGTACACGCGCACAAATTTCGGCACTCTTTCGCGATCCAATTCTTGAGAAATTCCGGCGATGTGTTTTCATTGAAAAGGCTATTAGGTCATAGCAATTTGACCATGGTTATGCACTATCTCAAGCTTGCTGAATCAGATGACAAAGAAGCTCACAGGAACGCGTCCCCGGTGGATCGTTGGAAGTTATGATCTAGCAAACTCAGTATGAATGTGTGGATGCTTCCCCGGTTCGCGGATCCATGATAGAAATTGCTATAACTGCAATTTTCCGGGTGATTTTATGCAAAATATCGCTAATAATGGGTCAATAATGATGATTATTTGATGTTTTATGGTGCAGATAAGAATAAATTATCGAAACCATAAATACATTATTGCACTGTAGGATTGAATGAGAGTAAAACTATATAGTTAAATCTATCTCCATTTTGAACGGAAATTTCAATAATTTATAAGGGTTACTTATACCAGTAACATATTTGTAACAATTGGATTACCTCAGAATTTTTACAATTTATTTTCTGGATCGATTGTAGCGCGTTCCCAAAATATACCAAAATCACCCACAGGGTGAAAACTGGGCGATTCGGGTTTGTTTTGTGTTGATTACGAGTTTTACACTTTGATCATGGGGGACGCCATAACTACATTTATTATAACATTTTCATACTGAGTTTATCTGATATTTGGGACTCCCCTAGCCTGAGAAACTCAGTATTGATGAGGGGGATTTATGAATATAAAAATTTTATTAGAATTTTTACAGCGGATTTGACAAATTTCCAGATATTGCTATACTATTTGTATATACGTATTGGTTAATTGTGAACTGTAGAAAATATGGGTCTACAGGATAATTGAGAAGAGCCAATTATTAACAAACGCCCTCCCGTGTTCTTATGTAAAAGAAGAACATCGGAGGGCTTTTTTTGATTCAGCTAAAAGGAGAATTACATGAAGAAAAAATATTACACAAAACTTATTGCAATCAGGATAGACAAGGAGACGAATCAAAATCTTATAAATCTTTCAGATTCAACGGGTAAATCTCAAAGTAAAGTAATTCGTGATCTTATTCGAACTACATATCAAAAACATTTGAAAAATAATAATTTTGAACCCGAACTATCAACTTAAAACCAAAACCGACCATCGAGGCGCGGCGGTCGGCTGGAAAAAAGGACTTGGATGCAAACAACAATTTTTACACATGAAAGAGAGGTTAGATCTTTATGTCTTCATTAAGTATAGCGCAGTTTACAAGAAAATCAACTAATTCATACACAGACGAAGAGCTTTACCCGGTCGCGTACGGTCGGATCATTGAACCACTTACCGCCTACCGGCTGAATGGGAGTAAATACGTAGTTTCCCGGTATCGGTTGATCATTATTAAATGTCCCCATTGCCGGCGCGAACATGTTCATAAATTTCCATTAGAACCATTGCCACATCTTATAAATATAAAAACCAGATCCCCTCATTGCATTTTTGGCAGGGAATACGAGATTCGGGTATCTCAAGGGGATCTCGAATAATGGCCAACGCGAACACTACCACAACCTCACAATCATTTTTGAACCGGCTATCAGCTATAAATATTCGATCTGCAGACGCTATCAGGATCGACAAAGGGTTTTCAAGTGATCCGTCCTTTGATGAAGATTTGTTTATGTACGGTTTTGAACTTATAGCGGAGTGGTTAGCAACCGAAAAACAACCCACTAGAGCGCGGCCAAAAGAAAAACACTGGCAACATTTTTTTGATAACTTGGGAAATGAAATTTATTCCGGCGCTTCTTTCCAGGATGCTTTCAATTCAACCATGAAAAAGATTTTTGGTAGTTATCCAGGGGATGTTGAACAATCTGTTTTTATGGCTTTACTCGAAAGAAGTAGGTTTTATAAAGCGTTACATGCTAGCAATAACCGAAAAGGATCACACAAAACGATTGATTATTTAACCCAGCTTCAAGCGTTGAATTATAAATTTGAACTAAACACAGTTACTAATACTATCGAATGCAATGGGGAAAAATATTCAGAGGGATTAGCAGCAAAAATAAGATCTGAAATGAGAGATGCTGGTTTTTATAAAATGAATGAACTGGAAGATGCAATTATTGCTAATGCATTTGAAAATTCATATCACGCGATAAAAAGGTATTTAGAAAATCTAACATGGGATGGTAAGGATTATTTTTCTTTACTTGTAAGTTGTTTTCAAACAAATACACCAAATTTTGAAATTTATTTACGTAAATTTTTATTAGGATCAATCCGTAAAGCATACGAACCATATCAAAATTATGTTCTTTGTTTAGTGGGATTTCAGAAAATAGGAAAATCAAAATTTGTAAAATGGTTATGTCCGTTAACTCAGTATCGGTCTGATTCACCTATCAACCCGGACGAAAAAGATTCAATATTGAGACTTGCTACAAAGTGGATCTGTGAAATACCAGAACTGGGAGCGATCACCCGGCGCGCTGATAGGGAATCACTAAAAGCTTATCTATCCAGGGAAGAAATAACAGTCCGGCGACCTTACGGGAAATTTGACGAAACTAAACCGGTATTAGCTTCTTTCATCGGAACTTTCAACGATGAAGGCGGTATTCTAAACGATTCTACCGGGTCCCGGCGTTTTGTCATTGCAGAGATAGAAAAAATTGAATGGAATGATTATTTAAAAATCCCCTTAGATCAATTATGGGCTCAAATGATGGTTGCATATCAAAGCGGGGAATCTACAGAACTAACATTAGCAGAATTCGAAGCAAGCGAAACAAATAATAGAGAAAAATTTGACGTCCCTAACCGGCTTGAAGATCTATTACTGGATAAATATATGATAGATCCAGCGCAACCAAATTTATTTGAAACAGCTTCAAATATTTATGACCATGTTGTTAGTAAGGATTACAAGTATCTTTCCCCTACTTCACTCAGTATGGAGATCGCGCGTACTTTATTGAAATTAGGGGCCAAAAAGGCAACCAAAAGAATCGCCGGAAATATCACAAGAATCTATTACGGAATCACAAGGATTTATTAGATCATGAATGTTACAACCTCTGTATACAACCTGTTACAACCTTCAGAATTAGGCATATTTCATCTAAGGGCAAAAATAAGACAAATAAGCGATTTGTTACAACGTTACAACCGTATACAACCTTTAATAGAAAATAACCAAAAATTTATTATTAAGACTCTACTGAAATAAGTCCATTTTACAAATAGAAACAAAAT
>SWCG01001689.1_pt1 | contig 39440 bp, 33 predicted proteins | sample 4690071 | NCBI WGS metagenome assembly SWCG01 (sample SAMN10267281, study PRJNA491770) | bioreactor metagenome | isolation source: DHS bioreactor inoculated with subseafloor sediment | place: Japan: off Shimokita Peninsula | collected 2012-10 | reverse complement strand
AGACCAGACCGTTGCACGGTCTGGTATATCATCTGGAAATCCTAAGAACTTTCTGAAAGAAATACGGTCCGTGGCCTGCCTTTCAAGTTCTGGATCAGATAAACCGTACCATGATTGTAAAACCAACATTTTAATCATGACTACTTCATCATTGTTGGGCCTACCACCACGTTCTGTTCGATTGTCATACATTTCCCTGATGATCGGCCTGAAAATCTCCCATTCAATCAAAGGTTCAACTTCAGCCAACTTATCACCCAACCGTTCAACACGAGCATACTCCTTGTTCAAGAGATAATCATCAAACGACTTCATAGTATTCTTATACTCCTAATACGATATAAAAATATCGTAAATTCCATAAACACCCACCAAACATGATAAAAAACCATCCACAAAACATTAAAACCAAAAAATCAAAAAGGTTTATAGAAATTCTCCAATATTACTGTATGGGGAACCAGTGTAAATCATTATCAAATTATCTTTTTTAACATCTTCGGGGCTGTTCCATATGATTTCATCTTGATCTTTGAGATTTAAATAAAAATCTTTGTTTATAGCGAAGGTCCACTTTTGATCAGCAATAGCATTGTTACCTGCATCTGGAACTAAATTTCGTATTTTATTTTCTAATTCTGGATTTTTTTCTAAAATAAGAGTTTTCAATCTATTCCATTCTTTGGTAGGCATTTCAAAAAAAGATCCCATAAAGTTCTTTCTCACGATATTCCAATCACCTAAAATAGGATCACTATTCATCTCTTTGAATTCAATCGGATTTAGTATCTCTATTTTTTCAAAAAGATCTATTGCAGTATCCCAACTCTCCCGAAAATCAGGATCATTATAGGAATCACTCTTTGCTTTAAAAATGAATTTAATATTACTGTGAGGATACCCTCTATAAATTAAAATTATGTCACCTTTTTTGGCTTCTGGTGTTGATGCACGTTTTATTTCATCGTTTTCATCGAGTTTGATGTATTCAAGGACTTCTTTAGTTGTAAATACCCATACTTTCATTTAATCCCCTCTTTCAGCACATTCAAAATCAACAGAAAAATTAGATTTTAATATATCTTCAAATTTTTGATATTCGACAGGATTTTCACGAATAGAATAAATATATTTCTCAAATGATGTTTTTAAAGAATAAAGAAGTAATTTAGGATTTATAATCATTATATGTCTATTATAATCTCTCATGAGATGTATTACTCCGGAATAATTATAAGAAAACTGCCCTGCATTTTTAATACGACATTCATGAATAAGACAATTGCGAAATTCATCATAAAAACGTTTGGCAAGAGTTTGGGATAATTTATCGGGATCAGGAGAATTAAAATCTACTATATTATTTTCAAGCCATGGAACATATCTTCTTCTGACACCAAAGTTACCATTTTGGAGATTTGCAAATAGATCAATGAGGCTTAGACATATAATTCCAGATGCAAATGCATGGTTGTTTTTGTTTAATTGTTCAGCCGGGTCAAAATAGAAGCTTTTAATCCTATCCTCAAAAGCACAGATTAGATTTTCAGGATTATTCCATTTTAAATTTAAAAACTGGTAATTAGGTGAAAAATAAATTCCGTCTTTGTCCCTCATTCGAATCAGCTATTTATTTTGAATTTCCCGGACTGTTTTTAAAAATTCAGAATCAGTGAGAACAGGTTTGATACCTTCTAAAGACACTGGCTCCAATAAATTAGCATACCTCATACCCCTAGTACGCTCAGCCATAACAGGTTCTTTAAGTTCATAAACTCTCAAAATCCAGACCTTTGCCTTTGGAGTATTCATATATGACTTAACATGTTCACTGGTCCAGATATAATAGTTTTTTAAAGATCCTACACGAGAAACAGGTTTTTCAATTACTTTTTCTACTTTTGCAAAATATTTGACCAGGAATTTACTGTTTTCTTTTAGAGGAAGGGCGTTTTCTTCCACAAAATCCCTGTATTTCGGTTGGAAACTTTCTAAGTAGTTATCTTTAAGGGCATAACTAACAGTTGGATAAAGAATAAAATTAGGTAAAGTAGTGTTATAGTTTCTAATAAGGATTGTTTGTTTTCCTTGCCCTAATGCTTCCACAGTTGCATTCCATTCATTTAGACATTTAGTGATTTGTGCCATTTCAACCCCCTCATTGATCTTATTATACTATAATAATTATTTATTTGTACTTATTAGTTGGTTTGCAAATCCCTGAATGTTTTTATAACGATGATTTAAGTTTTTCAAATTCCTGGCAGAATTTATCATATTCAGGGTTATATATTATAAATCTGGCATGTGGATAATCTGGATTATCTTTTGTGAATAATTCATACCTTGTGTAAATCGTATTAGCATAGCAATCTTGAAGATTTTGATAGGCTCTTAATAACTTTTCATAATCAATGTAATCATTGAATTTATCTGGTATGCCTTCCATTTTTTGAATATTATTTAAAAATTCTTGCATACTTAAATTTAAGTTTAAATCTATGCTTTTCAACGAGTTAAATAATATATCAAGTCTTAAAAACCTTATATGGTTATTAAAATTCCTTTTACCCTTTCGTTCTGAGAGCACCAATAATTTAATTAACGTTTCAATTTCTTTAGTTGTGTGGCGATAGTCGCAGCTTACAAAATTAGGGTTTTTTGGATCTAAATCAATTGTATCGATTCCGTACATGTTTAAATCTTCAATGATTGGTATCTCTTGGGGTTCTAAATTATTCTTAATTAAGCTTCCATAACACGTCAAAAGTTTATCTTTCACTTGGTAATCATCTGGTTTATTAATTATCATATTAAGTCCGGATTAATGAGATCATTCATTAAAAAAGATTAAGATATAGCCTTATACTTAATTTCACTGATTAGTTTCTTCGATAGTCAATGAAAATGTTTTAATGGTTTTTTTTATCCATGGAGTTCTCCTCTTAAATATGTGATCTCATAGATTAATTTAACTTTTCTGTCGTTTTTCTTTTTGATTAATTCTTTCACTTGGGATTGAGGTTCTGGAAATAGTTTTAACACTTACAATTTCGCTTTTTTTATTTTTCTTGCTTTGATTTTTTTGGATCTTTTTAGATTTGTTTTTATTACTCTTTTTAGGGTGTGGCGGGTAACCATTAAGCCATAGTTTTTCAAAAGGTCTCTCTCTCTCTTTTTTCTCCAGTGAAACGAGGAGCAACAAACCCAGATCCTCTTTTTTTCTTTGATTTATTTTTCTTCTTAGGATAAGTTCTGATTTTTTCCTCTTTTTTAGTATAAACTCCTAATCTTCCCCTGTGGGCATGACTACTCTCTCTTAAAGCCACTACAATTCCCCCATAAACAAAACATTATGAAAATAATTTATATTTAGATTATTACATTATAAATAAATAGATAAAATTAATTTTATTCAAATCTCAAGGGGAGTAAACATGGGGGAAGACGAAGTATTTGTGTATCCTGCAGATCTATATGGCTTCGAGAATGAAGTATTTGATCTGTATATGGACTGCAATTTTATAGAAGCTCTGAAAGTACAAGGAAAAATCCTTAGTAGAAGAAGAGGGCATTGTAGGATTTGGATTGCGGAAGATGACATAGCAGGAGCATTTTTTCTAGCAGAATTGGGTAACATTAAATTAAATTTACCAAGTTATGCAATTTCCGAAGAACGTTCAATTCATGCAAATGCTACTTGGAGAGTGGTTGATGCAGTTGTAAAAGCTATTGAAGAATTAAGTGATGAATATTAATTCGATTAATTGAATTTTATTCAACACCCAACGCCTTAAAAACAGCATCTTCAGCAGATTGGTAGAAAATCAAACTAAAATTACCAATCAATTCCGGAGGAACATTCTGTAAATCTGCACTAGAACTAATGGGAATTAAAACTTTTTTAGCCCCACTATCTAAACAGACCTGCAATATATTAGCCAGTTCTTCAATTTTTAGGATTGTTCCACCTATACTAATACTGCCCAGTATAGCTGTGCTGGGTAAGACTGGTTTGTTTAATGCTGCTGAACATAATGCTACAAAAGAGGCTAAAGCTAAATGCTTTGTCATACCTACACCATTTAAATCTTGGACCTGCATTAAATAATCTTTATTCTTAGTACTGATGGTCCCGCTAACATTTGAACTATTAGATTTCAAATAACTGTAAGCAGTGTTGATGGCTTCTTTAACTTCTTTTTTAGAGCCAATACCAGTACAGTTAAATTTCCCAGTACCATTCATCATTTCAGTTTCTATCTTAAATACACCAATCATTCCATTATCTGCCTGACCGACCGTGTAAAGATGTCCGGGTTTATGAATGCCCTCTGGGATTAGTTTGCCACCACTTTGCTCTGGGACTGAAACAAAGTCTTCTTGTAATGTTTCATTGTCAATGTATGAGAAGTTGACATCGTAAAATTCCATACCACCAATCTTTTTCAGTTGCTCTTTAACTCGTCTCCGGCTTTCAAGTGCAAAAACTAGTATCTCTCGGATATCCTCTTTATCATATACACCATTGGGATAAACTAGTTTTATTAATCCTGAGACCATTTTTCGAACTGCCACAACATCTCGCTGGTTTAAATTATTTCCTAATTTGAAGTAATCATCTAATACATCAGCATAGGATCTCTTTCGCATTTCCCGCATGAATTCTGATAAATAATCAGTAATAAAACCATAATCATTGGTGAAAAACTCAGGACGATATTTAGGTATCTCCCAACCAGGAACATAACAATGCATACGATCAAAAAATGCAGTATCTTTACCCATATCTTCTGGAAACGGGTCAAAAAGGCTGGAAGTCTTAAGTAAAACATCTACACTTTGGTTGATGTTTCCCACAAACACCATGGAGGCAGATGCATTCTTTTCATCTTTACCTCTAGAGAATGATCCAGAAGCCATGTAATCCTTCATTATAGGGACTCCATCTTTATCCTTGAAGTGGATTCCAGCGACTTCATCAAAGGCCACACAATCCCACATACCAACTAAACCAATTAACTTGGTGGACATGTTGTAAAACAAGTTAGCCACAGTTGTCTGCCCACCAGAAACTAATATGCTGTTAGGTGATATTTCACGGTAAACATGTGATTTACCAGTTCCACGAGGCCCTAATTCACAGAGATTAAAGTTATTCTCAACTAAGGGGATGAGTCTTGCTAAAAGTAACCATTTAACCCGATCATCAAATTGTGTTGGTTCCATACCACAAGATCTTAAAAGGACATCAATCCATTGTTCTTTGGTGAAATTATCCCTACCAACAATTATTTCTTCTAAATCAAGATTAGGCATTTGAATAGGAGATAATTTTTTTATAATAAATGGATTTCTTCTTTGATCAGCTTCATCAAAGAAGTATTCAAAATTAATCATACACCAAATGTTCCCACCTAATAAACGTTCAAATTTGGAAGGATATTCTTTAGCTATGGGTACACCAGTTAAACCTAGATTAGAGAAATCAGCTTCATATCTGTCAAGTTTATAATTTAACCGTACTGTAACCGTGTCAATTACAGTGTAACTACCCGATTCCCTTAGTTTTGATAAAATTTTCTGGGCTTCATCAGGCCTTACATAATTATCTGCGAGTATTTTTTTAACATTTTCCACTCCCTGATGAATGAGGGACTCCTCAGTAGTGGCACAATACTTACCTAAAAGATATTCAAGAACGTATACTGGTACATTGGCCCCTTCTTTAATCTTTTTAGTTAAATCCTTTCGAACAATTCTTCCTGCAAAGTTATCATTTAATTTGGTATTCAAATCTTCACTTAGATCATCATGAAAATTTTCTTTTTTGTTAGAATCATCCATCATACCCCTCCATGTAGACAAACTTTAAAATTCAAAGTCATCTAAAATTGCAATGTCAATAATAAATTCCCAGCGGCTGATTTCAACATCATTCTCCAAATTTTTCATTACCAGATAATATTTACCGCTTTTAGAGTAGGTTCTATTCCTTAAAGTAAATTTCTCTTTAAATTCCCTATCCTTAGCTGAATCCACATTCTTATTGGCATAAATAATCACTTCGTTGGATATTTTCTCCCCATCATCATCTTCAAAGTAAAGTTTAGCTTCTAAAGGCAGGATACGACTTGAAATATTTTCTTTTTGAGCAAAAGTTAAAATTGCGCTTAAGTTAGTAATTCTATTATTAAGTAAAATAGGGTTCAATTCAACAAATTCCTGATTTTTACTACCTTTTTTGGATTTAACATGTATCATAGGGACAATCATTTCTTGCAGGGATGCCCCTCCATGAACATAATTTTGACCTGCACCTTGAACTTTGAATACATCAACACCACGAGGAACAGTAACATAAATATTATCCATATCTAAATAATCTAAAGTATAATTTAAGGTCCCTTCAATATTTAATTCTGCTTCAGATAATAAATATCTTTTATTTTTACCAAAAACACTTTTAGAGGCTAGATCAAGTTTATCACTTTCATTTAACTTGTCCCTTTTATAAATGAAACCGTGATCAGCAGTTACAAAAAAATTTGAAAATGACACATCATCGGTTAATTTGGTAATTAATCTGTTTATCTCCCAAATAGCCTCTTCGCAAGCTGTAAACACTTCATTTTCAGTGGCAGGTTTATCGCCTCTAGCATCAATTTGATTGTGATAAATATAGATAAGAGTTTTATTTTTCAGTTTTTTCCTAAGATTTTCCTGATTTAAAGACATTATCTCATCATAAGTAAGGGCCAATGAATCCTGATGATATTTTTCTAAGATTTTTTGTCGATCAGGTGTACTTGCACAGGGTTTATCATCCACTAGGACATTATACTTGGTATTAAATCTTATTTTTTCATGGGGAAGTAAACAGGCCATTCCTAAATCAGTCTTTGAAGGGATGGATGAGATCATAGGTTTAATTGTTGACTTTCTCATTGGATCTAAGTCTAATTCATCTTTTAATTCAGATGCACATCCATATCTAAATCCATCAGAAATAATAACCGCAGTTTTTTGTTTTTTCACTGCACGAGAAACGTTACTTTTATAGAAATTATACTGCTTATTTATGAGTAAATCATTAATAGAACCAATTTCTTCCAGTTTATCAGACCATAACATGGCTACTTTCGTTAGATATGTATTAGTATACATATTTTCAATTAATTGCCGTAGCTTGTGGAATCTGTTAATATCATGGATTTTATCATAGGAATAATAGAATTTACGGTATGCTCTTTCGATAAAGGACCATTCATCACAATATTTAGTTATGATATCCTCAATTTTATCCAGGTAGGGTTCACCCGAAAACTCATTAACCTGTTTGATTAAAAAATTAGCCCATTTTATAACTTCATAATGATTAGCATATTTTTTATAAAAGTGATTTTTTTGTCTTTCAGGCAATAGATCATAAAGTATGGGAAGTTCTTCCTGGTTACTTACCAGTAAATCAGTCAGGTGAAGAGTGATATTTTCATCAAATATTTCAAAGCTATCACAATCAAAATAGTTCTCCACATTGATTCTTTTCAGATGACTTTCTAAATTGATTTTTTTAGCAATTAAACTGGAAACAGTATCGTACTGGTCTTTATAATTAGTGTTACTCATTAAATTATTTATAAAAACAGAAATGTTATTCTTTTTAGGTGATAAAAGTATTTCCCAGGCTTTAGGTATGTTTCCTTTAAACTGGGTAGATGTGTAAGTAATGATTAAGGAGATTAAAAACTTCTCGATTGTTGGATTTTTATCTTCAAAACCGTATTTTTCACGAGAAAGTTCCCAGAAATCATCTAAAATACCCATCTTCTCAAATTCAATTAGATATTTATTTTCATCTAAAATATCTTCCATGAGAACTTTTCTTAAGAGTTCATCAAAACTAACGATTCTTACCTTAGCCAAAACACATAAAATAGCAACTTTAATCTTTCTTTCAGAATATTTCTCAATATTCAAATCTTTAAAGCTATTAACTCGACTATTAGCATTCCAAAATTTAGGATATTTATTTAAAATAGATTTATACTTATCAGGAATGTTTAACTCCTGAGTGATTAGTGAGATTTTATCTGCACTAAATGGTGTGGCATAATATGCCATATCAGCTAGATAGTTATCTTTATCTTCGGGTTGGGAAAATGGTGCATAGATGAGATAGTTAGTGGTGGTGTCTTCAATTTCCAGGAAATATTTAGCGCGTAACCAGTTATCTTGTTTCAAGTGGTAAACTTGGGCATTATCAAGTTGTAAATTATTGATCTCTTCGCAAAACTCGGCCTTTTCATCGTACCAAAAAACAAGTTGTCTGGAATCCCCTTCAAACATCTCATTGAGTTTTTCTTGAATATATTTTAAATTCATAAATGGCACCACAAATTAAATCTTCTTAAGCAAGTCGATTTTTTTAGCCTTTTGCCCTTCACTACTAACTTCCACACCTTGGAATTTAGCGTAGTTCACTTTAACTCCATCATCCAAGTCGATTTCTATTTTTTGGTTGGCAACGTGAGCTAAGGCTTCATCGTACTTCTTAGTTTCGTCTAATTGTTTAACCAGTTTATTCTTAGCCTTAACTGCTTTAGATTTTTCAGTAGCACTGGTAGAAGTTTCAATGATCCTATCATTATGAGCTATAGCAGTTTCCAGGGCCTTCTGAGTTTTATGCAGATAATCAGTTCTAACACGTGCTACTAAGTCTCCTTCATAACGGTGCATATAAATTATTGCCTTAAACCCATTATTACGACCACTATCAAACAACCAATAAATAGGATGTTTTTTATAGGTTTTCACATGGTCCTTATAAAAATCAGTTAAGAAATAATTCCTGATAACTTCTCTGCTGGTATTTCCTTTCTTTTTCAGAGCCTGAGCAATAAAATCAAGATTTTCTTCTAAAGTCTCCTCACCAAAGGTGACCTTAACAAATTCCACAAATCGTCCTACAATATCATCCTCAAAATACTCAGTATCTAAAATAGGGATGACATTATCATCATCCGGAAGGAATTTAGAGTATCTGAATGGATCCCATTGGCCTCCGGCATAGATTAGGCCTTCTTCGTAAAGGGAGTAGCGGCCTAACATACAGCCGACTGCGTATGAAATGAAGCTTTTTATATCTCTTGAAAGATCTGCTTTGCGGATAGTAACATCATTCTCCTTAACTTCAGATGTTAAGTCATTTTTTAAACCATAAATTTCAATAAATATGCTATTTAAATTTTCTTCGTTCGATTTAAGCTGATAAAATTGATCATGGGTAAATTTAACCCAATTCTCAAATGCGTGTCCTATTTTTGAAGTATTATGATTTAATAATGGGTGTATTTTAAAATTCCAAGATAATTCATAATTATTCCACTCATTTTTTGCTATAGCATTATTCTGTTTTGTTAAAAAATCAATTTGATCCTTATAATCACTAGATACTACAATTGGTAAATTTTTAACATCACTAATATTAAATGCCAAAGTTGAACTGAGTATTTTTAAAATATGAAAAGCTACTTTACTAAGACAAAATGCTTCAATATAAAATAAAATATCTTCATCACAAAAAATCATTGATCCATTAGAATCAAAAATAAATCCTTCTGGAAAAAACCTTAAATTAAAGCTTGAAGAACTTAACCATGTCCAAGTCAAGCCCTTTTTGAAATAAAACTGTTGATTCCTCAAAGTAGATTTACCAAAATTTTTTAATTCATAACCATTATTCTCCCAATTCACCACATATTCTTGATTTCCATACCATTTTTTATATTTTCCGCCTTTATTATAAGGTATCCACTTTAAATTACTCCCTAATAACTCTTCTCCATTTAGTATATTTATTCCCATTTTGGAAATGTCAATTTCAAACCAAAATCTTAAAAAACGATCATTTTTTCCCGTATCCATACCTTTGCGCACAGATGCTATTTGACCTAACGATTTATTTTTAAATATATCAATCACGGAATTACTAGCCCAATAAGCAATAGGTTTGCCCGGAATTTGAGAAAAACGTTCCTGGTTAACAACATGTTTATTACTTTCATTTAGAAAGGCTGTTTCTTTTGTTTTTTGGGATTTATAATCAACAAGACTCAAGTATTTTGATTTATAGTTGTGAATAAAATTTTTTTGCAATGAAAATGCAGCTGGCTGAACAACTTCTCCACCGATCTCCTCAAAAGCTCTGGGGCCTAAATGGATTATATTAACAATACGGTTTTTTAATAGTTTCTCTCTTATTTTTTCATAGCTTGATAAAAACATAAATGCCTGCTGAGTTATCATAGCTAAATATCCATCTTCAAGAACCATTTCTAAACATTTTTCAATAAAAACTGCGAAAATGTCATTTTTAGAATCAGAAAAATTGTTTTTCAAATAATTTGATAATGTTTTATTCATGCCCCTATTTCCCATATAAGGAGGATTAGTTATAACAATATCATATCTCCTTGATAGAATAATGGCTTGTTTAAGAATAGGATATAATGTGTTAACAACATCTTTTTGATATTTTATTGATTTGAAATCATTATATTTTTTATTTTTTATTTTAGTTATATCATCAGAAATGGAACTAAAATCTATTGACTTTAAATTGACTATACTCCCCAATTCTTTAGCATCATTAAATATTTCTACTAAATATTGAAGATCATTTTTATTTGCATTGTTATCTGCTACAAAATTTATTAAATCTTTAGATATTCCTTTGCTTTCTTGTATTGAGCACATTTGAAGTCCTAATTTTTTGCCCAATAGTCTTTTATTATATGATCTTGCTTTCATCATCAAAGCAAAATAAGCTAATTGATAAGCTCGATCGTCAATATCTAGTCCATAAATGTTGTTTTTTAGTATGGATACAGATGCATCTAATTCAGAATAACCAACTGAGGTATAGATTTGCATTAAAACTTCAAAAGCGTATACAAGTATATGTCCACTACCCATTGCAGGGTCAATGACTTTGATGTCTTCTGGTTTGAGTTTTTTTGATTTTTCTCGTATTTCTGCTAGTTCTATTTGTACATCTGGTTCTTGTTCTGTTTCATCAAGATAATATTTCCAATTTTCTTTAAGGTCGCTGTCGGAGTGGCCGTCTAGCCATAATCGTCCTAGGGAATTTTCTACCATATATCGGACAATCCAATCTGGAGTGAATAGTTGTGTGGCTGCGGGTATTCTTTCTTTACTTATTTTGACCTTTTTAAGATTTTTAAATGTATCTTCCTTCAATTCAGTGTTATAATATTGATATAACCAACCAATTATCTCCACTTGGTCTGTAAAGTCTTTCTCATATATGTTATCGATTAGATGTCTAACCACACCTTCTTCATTGGTAAAAGAAATAGAGAGTAATAATTCAGTATAATCAGCAGTTTTTTCAAATAATTCGGGTAATATTTCGTTTAGTTTGTTGCACTGTTTGATGAATAGTAATCGGAATAGCTCATCCAGTTTATTGTCATTTTTTAGCTGGTAGATTTGTTCTATTTCTTCTGGGGTGAAGTTTAGATCTATGTGGGGTGATTCAGTAACTATATCTGGTTCTATTTTTCCTTCTGTTTCACTGGATAGAACTCGGACTCTGGTGGGGAGATAGTCATTTACTTCCATGAATCGGATGGCTATTATTCGGTTAAACCAGGTGTAGGCCACTTCTTCTACTACATTATCAAAGCCTTTTTCATTTATTCGTTTAACTAGATTTTTACGTTGTTTGATGGCCTCGTCATAAATGGTATTAGGATTAGATGCCCCTATATCGTATACTTCCATTCCCTCTGCTTTTTCCACAGGTTCGGCAATACCTTTGGCGGTTATTCCCAATAAACTTGCTTGGTACTTCACTTCTTCGATCAATTTCTTCCTTGATTCAATAGCAAATGTTTTGATGGCCTTTTTATCCATGAAGACTCCCCTTAAATACTTAAATCAATTTCATCATTATCTTCTAATTCTTTCTTAAGTTCCTTTCTAAGATTTTCCACGAAGTAATCAATATCATCTTCATTTTTGATAGAAAGCCTAGTAGTATGAGAAATAGTCTTTATGCTCAAATATTTTTTCTTCTTTTTGGGTTTAGGGGCAATCTTCTCTGTTCCGTTATCATCGCCATTTGGTGGTTCAGGTTCAAATTCCGCAACTTCTGATAAACACTCATTTACCAAATTATTGCTTTCTTCACGAATTCCCTTAATAACAGAAATCTCCTGAGAATTAATTAGTTTATCTTCAAGTTCACGGAATCTTTGTTTGAATGTTTCTTCAAATTCTTTTTTTAACTCGTCAGAGTCAAGTTCTTCTAAAACATGTGTTAAATCCGTATTAATGCTTTGTTTTATGGGTTCTGATTCATTTTCCAGAATTGTTTGGTGTAAATTATCAAAATTATCATATAATTCTGGAAGTTCATGAATATGGGAAAATGGACTTGGCATCTCAATTATATTCATAAGTTGGCCATCAATTTTCTTCAATTCAGCATCTTTGATGAAATTTTTGTTTTTATTGTAAAGATCTGTGGCTTCACAGGCTTTTTTAAAGATATCTTTCTGAGTTCCTTCAAAGAAATTCAAAACTGACTCTAATTCTTCAGCAATACCTAAAAAGTCTTCTCTATGTTCACTAACAAAATCAAAAAATTGATTTAATGAATTAATGGCAGTAACATCACGCAGAAGATCCATTGATTCTTCCATAACCAGTTTCCCAGGATATCTTTCTTCAATTTTATATTCCAGACTTATATCCTTAATCTGATTAAGTCGGATGGTGGATTTATCCTGGAAGAGTTCCATTAAAGCTTCATCATCATCGGTGGTATGAACAACATCAAAGAAATCGCTTAAAACCTTTTTAACAGCTTCAATTTTAGGTTTACTTGTATCCTGTTTCTTATCAATCAGAATCTTATCTTGAAACTTCCTTTCAGTAATAAACTTCAAAATATCTTCGGCACTGTTAGTTTTAAGTGAAATGTTTTGGGCATTTTTCACTAAATAAATCCTTTTTTGGGCAAAAAGGGTAGCAATTAACCATTCAATATCTAAATCAACAAAACCGTAAGGTGCCTTATTATACCTGTTTAAAATGGCTTTAAGTGAGGGTTTAGAATGAATATTAGTTTCCTGCTCAATGTATCGATCCAGGTCATCAATTGCTAAATGATTATCCACATTATCAGATTTACCAAACTTTTCCTGGGAAGTATCTCTTAAAATATTGATTATGTCTGACTTGACTGGAGCAGTCTTCATATAATGTAATTTATGATAAATCTTTTTAACCAGTTTATTTAAAGCATCATTGATTCTATCAGTGGGATTTTTTTCTTTAATATCTACTTTATCCCCTTTAACATAGATATCAGCATGTTTAAGTGCTTCTTCTAAAAATAGTTTGATTCTTTCCCTTTTCTCTGAGACTTCTTGTTGTTTAGCAATGAGAATGCTCTTGGAACGTTGTGATAATTCCGCACTGTGCTTGGTTAAATATTTATTTATCTGGAGTAGTTCTTCAATTTCATCTAAAACCGTCATGTCATCGGTTAGATGGATGATAACTTCATTATTATTATCAGATAATCCCCTAAGAATAGTTGAAGTTTTTTCCCTTTGAGATTGCTCAGATAACACGGTTTGGGATCCTTCAATTGAGTCTTTTAATTCATGATAAGAAGTTATTACTCTAACTCCAATATCAGCCGATTGCCTGTTTCCCCGGTACTGATCATCTATCACTTGATTGAAGGGGAAATTGTAGCGGTTACTATACCCATATTTTTTATATGGGAAAATATCTTCAAATATGACATTAGAAGCTTCATTTAAGGTTTCCCCAGTATCCACGTGCTCATGTTTAATGGCAATGGTTATTTCCTGTTCTTCATTGGTTAAAAAGGAATATATATCCCCATTTTTTTGAACCAGGGTTTGTCCCACTAATCTTTTCAGGGATTTTTCAATTTTCTCCCGTAAAACAACCCGATCCTCATCAATATCACTTACCATTAAAGTAGTTAGATTCTCCTGGTTGGCCTTGATCTCCTTAACATACTTAATCATGAATAAGACTTTAAGAACTTCCACATCAAATTTATCAAGGAATTGGTTGTCCATGGCCTTGATAATCACAGAACGGTGGGTGTGATCTATAAATTTATCCAAAGCATTATAAAATATGTTAAATGGCATTAAAACGCCTAAATCTTTATCCATTAATGATATTGCTGATTCCTGGAATAGGGCTAGCATGGATCTTTCACCTTCAGCCAGGTGTTTACCAGATGCACCATGTTCACGGATGGATGTTAAAACATTTCCCAGTAAGTTGAATTGATAGGGTATGAAGGGGTATACTGCTGCAAAGTCTTTACCATTACTATACATTTTTTTCTCAGCAGTATCAGATGAAAAAGAAATTAAATTCTTTAATATTGCTTCTTTTTCCTCGTATAATGCTTCTAAGGTTTGAGTTGCAGTTGGATTTTTGGCTAGTATTCTTTTCCTTATTACTTCATCCACATTAGCAGATGATAAGGATAATCGAGTTTTAAACCGACCCTGGATTTTGGAAAAGTCATTTCCAGGGACTTTCATCAAAGAATCAATATCCTGTTGACTGGTGACAATGATCCAGGCTTTACCATGACACATGATCCCTAAGTCTTCAGTTACAGTTTGTAAGTTAAGCATTAATTTGGAGTTATCTCCAATGTACTGGCCAATTTCATCTACTAAAAAGACCACATGATGGTTATCGCCTTTACTATCACAATATTCTTTTACTAAAGTGGCGAATTTTTCAATTGATATGGAATAATCTTCATTTACTTTGCCGGCCCAGTTTTTGGCAGCATCTATACTACTAAAGAAGTCTATGTCGACCAGTGTTTGAATAACTTCATCTTGAATAAATATGAATTCTGATCGTTTATTTTCCCATTCATCCCCATTATCTTCTCTGAATTTTATTTTAAATTTAGTGAAAAGATCTTTCTTGGTTAGGTTTCTTTCAAGATCGGCTAAAAAAGGACTTTCTACACAAAAACCTAGCATTTGATTGAATACTCTTAAAAAAACATTTAATATGGGTTCATTACTGTATTCTGCCTTTGAATCAATATTGAATAATATAACATCAGTGGAAACATTTTCAGCAAGGCTCATATCTGCAATTACTAAAGCATCATCAATTTTATTATCTTCCTTAAAAAAATCAATGGCATGTCTGCCCTTAACTTCTTTATTTTCTAGGATATAGGATAATATTTTTAGAAAATGGGATTTACCACTACCAAAGAACCCTGAAATCCATACTCCCATATCATCGGTAGGTGCTTCAATTCCTTTCCTATAATTCTCAAAGAATTCCCTGAAGTGTTTAGATAACTCATTGGTAACCACGTATTCATTTAATTCTTGATAGATATTCTCTTGATCATGTTGACCTACTTTAATAACTCCCTTAATATCCCTATCAATTTGTTTTTCAAACATTTGACTGATATTCATTTTTACTCCCCTACCTTTGTTATCTAAATTGTTTCAACGTTAATAATGGCTTATTAAACTCATTCAACTAAAGGGAAAGCTCTATAATAATTATTATCATGGATGGTTCCAAAGAGGATTAAATCATTGCCGGAATATGCTCCTGGGAAGAACATAACCACTGGAACTTCATCTAAAACTTGGTGTAAATTATTGAGAACATTGTGTGATCTAAGTAAAGGATAGCTTTTACCCACTCCAGTTATGAAAACCACGGAGTTTAGAGTTGTATTTTCTTTGATATAGTTTACTATTAAGTTTGATTCACTACTCAACTTTAATAAATTATTAATAGCTTTTTTAGTAAACTCTCTACCTTTCTCCTTTTCAAATTCAAATATTTTCTCTAAGTATCCCTTTTCACTGAGAATTTCGATAATAATATTGTATAAATCAAATTCAAGTATTTTAAAAGATGAATTAGGACTATCGTTAATCTTATTTTTCAAATGTTCAATATATTCACGTACTTTTATTTCATTTTGGGGATCGTAATCAAATATATAATAGCCTACTTCATTCCCTAATCCTTTATTCTTTCGAAAGGAATCTTTTTTGATTATACTTTCAATTCTATTCAATCTATCATCAATAGAATCCAATTAAATCACCAAACTATTTTTCTCCGGTTATTGCATACAAGTAGGGTGCCAGATCATTTTCAAGTAAAAGTTGTTGAACTTTGTAATCGAATATGGGGAGTTTTATCTCCTTTGACTCGTAATTATAAAGACCTGATTCAGTTATCATTTTGAGATATCCTGATTTTAAACTTCTAATAGTTGTGTAAACCCATTTATCTATAATTTCACTTTGAATTTTCTTTCCATCAAAAAATATATTCAGATCTCTTTCTTCAATCGTTAAGTCACCGGTTATAATCTTATTTCGGAAAACTTCATGCATGAATTCAAAGAAAAGGCGATCAGTTTTCATAATTGAAATTAAAACTAAAATCTTTGATGTAGTTATGTCGGAGTTAACAATTGCTTCAAGGATATCCTCAGGTAAACTGATCAGACGTGTATAGATAGAATTAGCAATAGTTTTTGATCTATACTCAGACTCAACTTGATAAATATTATCAGAAATAGCTAATTCAACTATTTCTTTCCTATTCAAACCATCTAACATATACTTGGCTGTTTTTTTGGATTCTAAATACCAATATGACTTTGAAATCAATCCGGCACTATATTTCATCATTTAATACTCCAAGTAAAGATGTGATGAAATTAATTTGTATTTAGCATAAATAATGTTTGTGTTTACGGTTTTCAAAATTATAAATGCTATTCAATGTATATAGAATTTCTAGATAGTACTATTATAAAAATTAATAAAAAATGACTCAAACTGCGGTTAATATTTAAAATAAGGTGAGTATATGGCAAAAGAAATCAATTTAGCAACTATCAATGAATTTCCCTTAAATGATCTGTTCCAATTTGAAGACCGTGATTTTACTCCCTGGCTTCAAAAAAATATTGATTTTTTGGGTAATGTAATAGGAATTGATATTGCTGATGCTGAAACTGAAGTACCCATTGGTAATTATCGCCTGGATATATTAGCCTATGAAGCAGGTACAGATAGGAAAATCGCCATTGAAAACCAGTACGGCACCACTAATCACACTCATCTTGGTCAATTAATGACCTACATGGCCGGTATTAATGCAGAAGTTGTTGTTTGGATAGCAGAAAACTTTAACAACGAACACTTAACTGCAATTAACCATTTAAACCAGATATCAAACGAAAATATTGCCTTTTTTTGTATAAAACCTAGATTGATTAGAGTTGGGGATAGTGATCCTGCCCTTGAATTTCTAGTAGTTGCTAAACCTGATGAATGGGAAAAACAAGTTAAAAGGGAAACCAAATTATCTGATCGGCAAATAAAATATGAAAAGTTTTGGATTAAGCTTGTAAATCGATTTAAAGAAGTTTATCCCAATATTAAACCGGGAATGTGGTCAGTAAATAGAAGTTATTTGATCATGTGTTTAGGGGGAAGTGGATTAGAATATATTTTAAAATTCAGTCACGGATCATTTTTAATAAATTTATATATAAAAGGGAATGCTAAAATGCACCCACACGAAATTTTCGACAGGATTGTCGTCAAAAAAGACTTTATAGAAAATGATGTAGGTGCAGAGATTGAATTTGATAAAAAAGAAGGAGTTAAAGCAACTAGAATTAATTTATATTGTGATGCTGAAGCAGATATATTGAATCTTTCAGAAATAGAAAAAGATTTCCTCATTGAATGGAGCATAGAATGGCTACCTAAATTTAAAAACACAATCCAAAAAATAATCCAGGATTTTGAATAAATTTTTGATGCCTAAATCAATCTTATTAATATCAATTATATATTAGCATATATTAAAATGGATATCTCGTAGACCTTTAAGAATTTTAAAAACGATTTTTACGACTTACATCATGCTCACGAAGAATCTTTCTAACAGTAACTTCAGAAACTTTTACTTCTTCTGAGACTTTTCTTTGAGTTAATCCAGACTTATATAGTTCAACAATTTGTTTTTGTACACGTTCATCAGTTTTTTTGGCTTTAGAAACTGCTTCAGATTTCTTTCGAATTTCAACGTTGTTTTTAATCAATACACTACGAATCGTCATAACAGAATAACCTACTAATTCAGAAAGGCGATTCATACTATATCCTTCATTATAAAGACTAATAATCACATCTTCATCAGATTCCGTCAATCTTTTATTAGATCTGGTCTTAACTTTTTTTTTCTTAAAAATTTTGTTAATAGTTTTCTGCGAGTACCCTAATTCATCAGAAATTTTGCTAATACTTAATCCTTTAGTATATAATTCAACGATGTGATCTTCATCTTTTTTCGTCAGTATTCTAGTTCTTAAAACTCCTCGTTCGTGTAAAATTAAATTCACTGAAATTTCTGATACTTTAAATTGTTTTGCTACTTCAGTTTGGCTCAAGCCAGTGTTATACATTTCAACGATTTTATGTTTTTTATCCTCAGATAATCTGAATGAATTTAAATTCACTCCACTTTGTTTAAGAATCAAACCAATAACTTTAGAATTAATATTCACTCTTTCAGATATTGATTTTTGTTCCAAACCTTCATTGTAAAGTTCAACAATTTTCTTCTTATAATAATTAGAAACATCATCAACTTTTAAGATTGTCCTAATAGTGGAAACACCCAGTGATGTTTCTTTTTTAATCTCTTCAAGAGTAAATTCATCTTTATGCATTTTTATAACATTATCTATAACTTCTGCATTTACTTCGTTTTTTCTCCGAAGTGAAATATTGTGACTTTTTAGAATTCTAAGCACGGTAACATGTGTTCTTTTTAATTTTTCTGATATTTTAGAAGTGCTTAACCCATCTTCGTAAAGTTTAATAATAGTTTCAATTTCTTCTTCAGAAATTCTGCGTCTAGAAGTTGTTTTATTATATTTTTTTAAAATAGATGATACTGTGGTTTGATGAATACCAAATTTCTTTGCAATATCAACACCTGTTAATCCATTTTCATGTAATTCTAAAATTTCCCTTTGTTTTTGTTCAGATAACCCCCTACTAGATCTTATTTGTATATTCCGTTCTCCCAATACTTTTTTAACAGAATTATCAGATCTTTTTAATTTCTCTGAAACCTTACTGATCCCCAATCCTTGTTGATATAATTCAACGATTTGGTCTTTTTCTTCTTCACTTAACTTATTACTACGAATAGGAACATTTTGATTTTTCAATAAGTTACCAATAGTGGCCGCACTAAAACCTAATTTTTTTCCTATTTTAGCTTGACTTAAACCTTGAATATACATTTGAACAGCTAATTCTTTCTCTTCATCATTCATAACTTTGTATTTAGTAGACCCTTTATCCATAAAACCACTTTTATAATTAAATTTTTAATATTAAATTTCTAAAAGCTAAGTCATTTAAGAATTCATTTAAACCTAATAATCAAAGGGTTCTGACAGTTAATTTTAGAACACCGCAAAATCTCTAGTTCTTTATACTGTTTGAGAGGTTTCCCACAATTAGGGCAGCTCATAAGTTCCTCAATTTCCTGAACAGATTTCCAGAAGTTTTCAACCTCATTAATAGAAATGTTTCCTGCAAAAAGGTTATTATGGGATAAGATATTTCCCATAATCATAGTTTTCTCCAGGTTTTGGAATGTTTCAATAACATTTTCCTTGAATACTTGGTCCTTAACTTTATCTATCAACCTATTTCGAGCAGAGTCGAACAAAACTTTGGCTTCATATCGTCCATCCGGATTAAGAGGTACTGGTGCGTTTGTATTCTTACAAATTTCGTCCAACAACCATTCTAAATAGCGCCTAACCTCATTACCTGCACAATTTCGATCTCCAGCTTCTATCTTTTGCTGAATTCGATTTTTTATTGGTACATATGGTTTTAGAATTGGGCCACCTTCCAAATCCCAACTAACGATATTCATATTCCGGAATTTGTTATCAAGTTTGTAAGCACGTTGAGCAGCCCTTAATTGATCAAACCAAATAGCATCATGAGTAGTTATTATGAATTGTTTATCTTTAAACTCTTCAAACAGCAGTTTGCAAACTTTTTCACGATGTCTAGAATCAACAGTAGTTACCACATCATCAAGAACAACAATAGGAAAATCATGGTTAAATTTGTTAACCAGGGCCAAAAATACACATAATCCTAAAGAATCAAGATGTCCTTCACTGTTCAAGCCCCTAGGATCTTCATCATCTCTACCAAATATCTCCATCTTCAAATTAGTGCTGGATCTTTTACCCGGGTCGACACCTAATTTAATATTTCTATGAGACTCATGGGGGTGGAGTGAATCATAGAAGTATTGAATATCCTGCTCAATTGAATCATAAATTTCCTGGATTTTCTGTTTTTTGACTTCAGAAAATGTGGAAAATAAAGTTGCAGCGATTTGTTCGTGTTTTTGGAAGATAGAAATCTGTTTTTGAATATTCAATAATTTTAAATAATTATCATTAACTTCTCGGAGAACTTTTAGGATACTTATAATATTATCCTCATTATTAGAATTCTCTAAACTTGCTTTAATATCATTTATCAAATTATTTATGGGGTCTAAAATTCTTTCAAGTTGTTCAATCCGATTGTTTAAATCTTCCCTTGTTATTGCCCCTTGAAGGAAGATTTGATAGTTAATTTCATCTGTAAATATTTGCAGAAGTTCCATTTCTGAATTTAAATAATTACAAAAGCTATCAAGTTCAGCGAATAACAAGACATTATTATTTATTGTCTTTAAGGAGTTATGCAATGATTTAAATAATCTTTTTAATGATTTGATTGATTCTTTTAACTTTTCTTTAGATCCTGAAAGATCTTCTAATGTTTCCAGGCGTTCATCAATTCTAGCTTGAAGTTCTTCTCCATGGATAGTTTGTTCACATAATGGACATTTTTCTAGATCCATTCTTTGAAGAATCTCTTTAGCATTTCTTAGAATTTTTATAAGAGGTAAATCAGAAATTCCATGAATTTCCAGAATTTCAGTCTTTAAAGAATCTGCTTGATGAAATTCTTTCATTATATCATCATTTAATGTATTTATTGTTTCAATTGAACTAGAAATTTCCTTTATGGCATTAAATTTATCTATATTATCTTGATTTGCTAAACTATCCAATTTTTTGTAACAGTCTTCAATTTCATCAACAGATTCAAGTTGAAAGTCCTCCTTACTTCCAAATAATTGATTAATAGCTGGAATTAAGTCTTTTTCATTTTCTATTTCGGAATCCAAACAAAAAGAGAGTTTTTCTTTAATTTTTATAATTTTATCATTTTTTTCTTTAATTTTTTGTTTAAGATATTTTTGAGCTCTTTGCATCTCCAGTTCAATACTTTCTAGTTTTTCAACACCCAAAACTGTTCCAATAAAGTTATAACGGTCTGAAGGTGAACTTTCAATGAATTTAAGGACCTGAGATCTTCTCAGAATAAAGGTCCTCTTATCTGCAACATTAAAATAGTTTTCAAGAGATTCTGGGTATTTCACTGAAGAGTTTAAGGTTCTCTCAATTGTATAATCAGTATTATCTTGTTTAATAACCATCTCAATTTTAAGATCATCTGGTGTGAAATTAACATTAGTGCCATGTTTTTTTAATGATACCGACTGTTTACCTTTTAATTGAGTAATATCACCAGTAAAAAAAAATTCAATGGCATCGGCAATGGAACTTTTACCAGTACCATTTTCACCTTGAAGTACTAATCCTTTACCATCATGAAGATCCAGTTTCAAAAAAGGAATACCCCTAAAAGCATTAATTTCAATGCTTTTAATCTTCATTATTTACACCCATACCTATTATTTCTAATATATTTTCTTTAGAAATGTTTGGTTCATTCTCAATGAGATTTTTAAGCTCAATAATTATGGAATCTGGGATTTCATCATCTTTTTCAAGTTTTTCGAAAAATTCCCCAAATATTTCTTGTTTAAATCCCACTTTACACCCTCCACACTCATCTCCACTTTTTAAACTTAGTACTTCCCACTAAAGAAACAGAATTCTCCTTCACCACATTAATTAAATCTTCGGGACCATACAATAGCTCCATTTTAAGCTTCACATTATCCTCATAAGGTAAGAAGTTTATGAACTTGTTTTTAACAAATTTACCAGTTTTCTCATCAATTAAACTGTTAATTTCAGGTTCTTTGAGGGTATCTTCAACATTGTAAATAACATCTGAAATATTGGAAAAGTTCATTTCTCCTCTGAATTTGAATGAAGAAAAGTAAGCAGTGTCTATCGGTGAGTATGTATCATATTCTAGACTGAAAATGGACGTTAAAAGTGCATTAGCTCTCATACCCGCAAAGGTATAAATGTAAACTCGATGGGTTTTTTCATCTATTTCCACAGGGATAATTCCTGGTCGAAAGCCCACATCATGGGCATGTTCGACGTATTCTTGGATTTTTTCCTGTGAAAGGTCATCGAAGGTTCTCAATAGGTCTGGATCGTAGTTTCCTATAAGAATATCATAGATCTTCCTGCTGATCAATGAATCAATAACCCCTCCTTCTGAGGTCCAATCTGGAACATCTCCCTTTTTAGCTTTGTCCTTTTGAACTTTAACCCAGAAACGTTTATGATCAATATCCACTACTTTCCAGGGGGCACCACCTAAAATGAATTGGCTTCCAGCTTTGAGGAAATTGACCACAAAGAACAAATCAAGAGTTCCAATACTTTTGGTTCCTTCCCTTACTTTGTATTCAAAATTAGGGCAAAAAACACTGAAAAAGTCTAGAAAATTTCTTTTCCCGAATTTCTTCTCAAAGTTATAACCAAGACTAAGGTGGCCACTGTTGTTATTTACGAATTCCAGTTCTTCCATGGTTTCAATTATGGCACTAAAATCATCCTTAGTCATCTTGGAAAAAGCGTAACTACCTTTTAAACTATTGAACAACTCCCCTTGTTTCATTTTCCCGTTTTCAAAGATGGAACTTAGGATTTGATGGAAATAAATATCTTTAGGTTTTTCAGGGATCTTAATATCCTCAATATGGCCCTGGTTTATTAAACTAATTTCAGCCAGGGTTATGAATATCTGTGGATCAGTATTGTAGAATATAATGGAACGTTGATTTTTGGATCGGCGGCCGCTACGTCCAATTCTTTGGAGAAAAGAACTCACGGTATGTGGAGGCCTGATTTGCACTACGACATCTATGTTTCCAATGTCTATACCCAATTCCAGGGTACTGGTGCTGATCATGAAGCCATCTTTAAGATATTTGAATTTCTCCTCACTTTCTTCCCGGCGGTCGCGATCAATGGAGGAGTGATGGATGTAGATATTCTTTAATTTAAGCATCCTGCGCAGGAAGTTGTAATATTTTTCAGCGTCTTTCCGGGAATGTACGAAAATCAGTATTTTTCGTCCCACGTATTTACTTAGTTGTTCATAAATAACCTGGTCCGAGCCACAGAACACCTTATACTGGAAGGGTCTTTTAGAAGGATCAGTAACGATTTGGGCAGGATTATCTGGTTTTAACCATTTAGAAACGGTTTCAGGATTACCAACAGTGGCGGATAAACCCACCATGTTAATGGGGTGATCCACATATTTTTTCATCCGGTTTAAAAGAGAATTCAGTTGTGTACCCCGATCAGACTCTACAAAGTAATGTATTTCATCAACGATCACATATTTCAGGTTTTTGAAGATTCTTTTCTTTTCCTCACTAGTCTTATTCATGAAAATAACTTCCAAAGACTCGGGAGTTATAAGTAGAATATCAGTGGGCTTTTTGATGAATTGTGTTTTCTTGGTACCTGGAACATCTCCATGCCACTTGGTTACTTCTAGATTGAAGTTTTCACACCATTTTTCCATTCGATCATTCATATCGTTAATTAGGGCTTTCAGTGGGGAAACGTAGATCACGCTTAAAGGTTCCAGGCGGCTGGTGAGTATATCATCAAAAATAGGAATTAATACTGCTTCGGTTTTACCGGAAGCAGTGGGAGCAATGACTAGGGTGTCATTATTTTCTTTTATGATGGGAATGGCCTGCTCCTGTATAGGGTTCAGGCGCTTCCATCTTAAATTATGTGCTAAGAATCCTTTTAGCCGAGGGTTTAAAAGCTCGGCTGCAGAATCATTACCAGTCATCGTCGAACTCTTCTTCAAACTCGGTTTCTTTCTCTTCAAAGACCTTCAGTATATCTTTGTCAGTGTCGAATTCATCAGGGTTCTGTTGAACTGTGTCCAAGACACTGATAAAAGACCTTACAAACATACGGGGAGTGACCTTTCCACCAGTTAAGGCCGCGTTTTCTTCATGAAGATCCACAATACTTTCCAGGACGGGACTAATTTGATCGCTACCATTCCATTCGAAAACTTCTTCGTGCATTATCATTAGTTTACCGGCAATTTCTATTAGTTCATCCTTAGTGAAACCTTCCAGTTTAATGACCGGTTTTCTAAGGTCTTTTAAAGATGTGTCTAATGCATCCTCAATTCTATCAGATAGGGCTTTGTAAGATGGCACTCCTAATTTAGGATCTTCAAAAAATTGGGGGGTTCCTGCAAATACAAAGAGAGTGTTTTGAAAGTTACCTAAACTACATTCATCATATATATCTCTTAAATAATTATAAGCAGTGTCACGTAGTTTCTTGGTGGTTAGCATCATCATATATTCTGCTTCATCAATCAAAACTACTAATCCGGAATAACCTATGGTTTTCAAAAATGCAGCTAGTGCCTCTAAAAATTTAAATGCATTTTCACGGTCAATATCTCCTTTAACACCAAATTTCCTTTTTTCCGTGAAGGGAATGTTAGAATCTCCCCTTAACCATGCCTGAGCATACTTTGCAGTTTCATAATCACCAGCATTCATAGCTTTATGATAGTTCTCAATGGCCACTGCAAATGGATTGGAATGTTTACGTGCCCGTTCCAGATCATTGTGTAAATTCTCGTTAACAATGAGATTCTGTTTCACTGGATCGGATGTCTCTTCAAAAGCCATCATTTTCAGCTTGGTTATCCATCTTTCGATGATATGTTCAAGTGATATTCCAGTCTTACATCTTAATGACTTAACAATATTTTTGTAGACCACTTCGAACTTGTTAAATGGAACATCACGACTAAGGGTTACTTTGGAAACAACGAAGTTATCTTCAAATGCCATTTCTTCTATAACCTTTAAAAAGAAAGATTTTCCTGATCCAAATTCACCGTTAACGAATTTGGTGATTGCTTTTCCTTCGTCCACCTTTTTAAGTAGGTATTGGAATTCGGCAATTTCGTTTTCTCGACCAATGCATATCTCTGCAGCACCATTTGATGGCACGTTACCATTTTTTAGAGCCATAATTATATCTTCGTAATCCATAGAATGCCCCCTATTCTAAGCTTATGTAACCAAAGTTATTTTTTTTCCCAGAACGATTGTATAAAACAACAAATTTGTCTGGATCTCTTGAGGGATTATGTTTGAAACCTAGCTTCCACACATTCCTCGCATAAAACTCTTCAATCTCCTCATAACTTTTAGAAACACCATATTCCTTTAATAATTTATATAAAAGTTTAAGGAACGTTTTGATCTCAAACTGATTTCGTCTCTCAGTTCTTTTAATAACCATATACAATCCATTAATAGAACTTAAAAGGAAATCTTCAAGTGAAAATGACACACTCTCAAAATAAGCAGGATATTCCTTAGTTAAACTAGTTTTACGGATAATTTTTTTGAAATCCTTTTCGTCGATTTCTCTATATTCAGATGAAAGATAATTCGAAGGCTTTTTTTTATTTTTAATAAAATCTAAGTCTTCAGCTATATCCAAAGCAACCACAGGCTCAGTGAAATACTTAATTCCCTTTAATTTCAACTTCTTAGGGGAACAATAATGATCATAGAGAGTTTCATTGTCCTGATAGACTTCATCAACCATGGTATAAGCAATGAAACTTATTTTCTTCTGCCTATCCAGATCCAGAGTAGAAAATAGGATTATCTTATCATTGGGTTCAATATTTTTAAGGGTTACGCTGCGCTTTTTTTCAGCCCCTAAAACCCGGGTATCATCTAACTGCCTTAGGAAGTCTTTATCGAACTTATGAATCCAGAATTTCGATTCACTGAAGGCAGTTTTTTTATTGGTTAGTCTTTTTTGGTTTATGTTGCCCCCTCCGTGGGATTGGTGCTATAGATCATATGATAATATAATATCTATCTACTTATATCATATAATAAAAATATTATTGATTGACAATAATAATGTGATGTAATAATAATCAAGTTATCAATCAACATAAAAGAGGATAAATATGACTTTAGATGTTCTAGAAAACCGTTACCGGATAAAACTGGCTGATGATGACTTTTTCAACCTACTCCTCACTAATTCGGAAAAATTGGGAGAACATAAGGTAGTATACCAATTATTTGATGGAATTATTCAAATATTCTATGAAAAAACTACTATCTATTCCATCAATAATTCCAATCTATGGTTTTCACATCTTCACAAGAATAATAAGTCATTATTTGCCTTTGGAGTTGAAACCCCAAAAACTAATGATTCCAACATGCCGGTATGTGTGATTGATTTTCCCACAGAAGGAATTGATAATAATTGTATTGGGGCCTATGGTGATGAGAATGGTAATGTATTTATTCTGATCAGGGTTAACTACCAAAAATTAAGGAAAATACCAATTAATAATATATTAACAAGCCCGGAACGCGTGCAAGCCATGGAAAAGGGTAAAAAAAGATATTTCATCACAATAGGCCAACTTAACCAACCTGATATTCTAACTAATCTCATGAAATTTGTCCAGGAAATGGGACGAATAACTGATAATGATGATGAAATTCATGTTGATTTAATTGAATCTAAAGATCTAAATTCTTTAGAAGATGATAATGAGTTTGTAGAAGATGATAAAGTGAAATGTGTTTTGTGCGGAGAACCCCTTTCAAATTCCCAGTTAAATTTAAAGGATGAAGTTAACTCATTCAAAGAGAATGATAATGATAAATGCTATGATTGTATGGGACAAATTCAGGCAGCTAGAGGGATATCGGAAATAAAAAAACATGTTTCCATCAAATTATTTAATGAAAAAACATTATTAAGGGTTGTTGATGATCCTCAAACATTTAAAAATTCTTTTAAAATCTTAAAAAAGCTTAATCTTATCAAAGATTTCAGTAAAGATGTTTATATCTTTAACCAGGCACAAAATATCGATCAATATATTAATACTTATTCTGAGTTTTTGGAAGTTCCTAGTGATAATTCTAAAGATGTAACTGATGATATTCCGGATATAATTTCAACAACAAAGGATACTGATGGAATGAAAGTTTGTGAAGTTTGTGGTGCTAAACTAGACTTGGATAATTTCTACAAATCCAAAGATTCTCCTGATGGATTAACTGATAAGTGTAAGGATTGTTCCAGGAAATCTCATGCAGCTAAAGCAATTGAAGAAATTAGAAAGTTTGTTGAACCCGCTACTTCCTTTAACAAAGATGATCTTTTAAAAGAATCAAATAACCGCATGGTTTTTTTGGATTATTTCTGGACACTTCAAGAATTTGACCTTTTAGAAGAGGATAAAAAACCTGACTTTTATCTATTGAAACCGGAAGAAGAACTTAATGAATTCATTGCTAAATATGGGGATGAAAGTTCTGAAATAACAGAAACAGTTATAGAAAAGACACCTGAGAAAAAAACAGCACCTAAACTGGCAAAAGTTTGTCAAATATGCCAGCAAACTTTGCCCATATCTAATTTTTATAAATCAACCGCAAATGATGATGGTTACTCAGATAAGTGTAAAGATTGTTCCAGAAAATCTTACGCAGCTCGTGCCTTAGAAGCATTACTAGAATGTGTTGAACCGGGGGTATCTTTTTATAAAAAAGACTTATTGGATCAGTGTGAAAACCAGTTACAGTTTAGAGATTATTTTTGGACATTACAGGAACTTGATCTATTAAAATACAATGAAAAAACTGATTTATATTCATTGAAGGAAGAAGATGTGTTAAATCAATTCCTCCATAAATATGGTGAAAAACCACCTGAAGAAAAGGTTCCTCCAGAGGATGCTAAAGATGAGGAATCTGTTGAAGTAAAACCAGAACCTTTAGTAAAGGACACAGAGATATTTGACCTTGAAAACATAGATAAAGATGTTAAAGTATGTCTTACTTGTGGTAAGAGTTTACCTATATCTAATTTCTATAAATCATCCTACAATGCAGATGGATTAGTGGATAACTGTAAAAACTGTGCAGATACTAAAAATGCAGCTAAAATAGTATTGGAAATACAGGAACATGTGGAAATTGGTATACCCTTCACGAAAAATGACCTCTCCAAAAAAATAGAAAATGAAACCAGGGCTAATTACTATATTTGGACACTGCAGGAACAGGATTTAATCAGCTATAATGAAAGAACCGACACCTATGTCTTAGAAGATAATGATAAATTCAAAGTTTATCAAGATATCCTAAAAGCTGAATCTATTGAGGAAGCCCAACAAGATGAACCTTTAGAAAAAGTTAAAATTCAGTCCAGTTGTAAAATTAAACCTGAGAAAGGGGAGGATGATCTAGAAGTATCATTAGTTAGCCAAGATCTTACTCATAAAGAGATTATCTACATATCAAATAATGATGGATCACCTTCAAATATAATGATAAAGGGTATTATCAAAAATGATCGTTTAATACAAACTTTAAATGATTTAGAAACACTTCTCAACTTTAATACCAATAAAATGTTTGTGAATCGCCATATAGATGATTATTTAGAAGTAGTTATTGATTTAATTGTTAAAAAAGAGTCAATGGATGAAGCTTTGAATCTACTTAAAGAAGAAAAATGGATTGATAAAACCAATAATGGAAATTAGATCAATCCCACATAACTAAGAATTTGTTCAGTTTTATCCTCAAGAACTTCCCGGGATCGCTCATAACACTCATTAACTACTGTTTCAAGATCGCCTGTTCCTTCCCAATGTTTTTCTAAGAATTCATATCCAAATGCTTCTTCTATTTTTTTAATCACATATACGGTGATGAATATATCGTCAATGTAACCGTAGGGGCCGTAGACTTGTTCAGGGATCACATCCATGGGTACTACATAGTAGGCGATGGCGGCACTGATTTCCAGTCTTAAATCCTGGTCAACTCGTTCATCATTTAAGACTTCGGTAAGTAATTTGAAAAGATGAGGCCCATGATCAATGAATGATGCATACTCCCCTTGATATGATTCTAAGTTATCTGATAATACATCATAGAAATCTTTAAATTCATTTTCCATTATTCCACCTTCATTTTTTAATTTATTTACTAATCAAATATTTTTGAAATTTATTCTATTAATTTTTTGATGTCAATAAGATAATTTTAGTGTGATTGATTATGAATTATTTCATGACTACTTTCATTAGTATATTTGGCATTAAAAAATTGATCATAACTTATGATTTAATTATGAAATAGAAATATTTAATTGTTGGCATGTAAGAATATTCATAGTTAAATGTGAGGGAGGATTAGAATGGAAGAAACATTAGAATCAAATAACAATGTTTGTGTGGGTTGTGGGGCTGAAAATCTTGAAACTGCTAAATTCTGTATCGAATGCGGGCAAAAAATTGAACCAGAAGTTATAACTGAAAAAATCTGTTTCAATTGTGGTACTAAAAATAATGCATCTGCTAAATTCTGTGGAAGTTGTGGAAGTGATCTTTCCGTGGAAAAAATACGGGAAACTGTTTCTTTTGAAAACCCAATCCGCTCTAGATCAGTTTCTGATAAAAAAGGTTTAGCCCATAAATTATTATCCGATGCTAAAAACGAAGCAAAAAAGGCAAAAAAAGATCTTGAAAACGCCATTGAAGATTATACTCTGGACATACCAGTAGAGATCAGGGAAACTGCCGATAGCCTAATTGTTAATGTTGAACTTCCTCAAGTAAAAAGAGAAGATATCGACATGGATATCACACCTTTAAATGTAAACATTAGAGCACAATTTGACCATGAAGTGGAAGTAAAACAGGGAACTCAGATTAACCGTGTTGAAGTTAGAAGAGGTCAATTGAATAAAAACATAAAATTAACTAAAAACATAATCCCTGAAAGAACTGTAGCTGATTTTGATAATCATACCTTGACACTTAAACTAATCAAAAAAACAGCTGGAGTTAAACATACCATGAAATTATGATCCATTTATTTTTCCTAAAAAATGGTGTGGATATTGTTTGGATAAATCCAATGAATTAAATACAGTATTGTGTAAATGCGTAATTCTCATAATGTGGAGGGGTGATAATGGGTCTTTTAAATAGTATTTTTGGGCAAAGAGGGGATGATTGGTATAATAAAGGCACTATTTTTTTAAATTCTGGTAACTTCCATGAAGCTATAAACTGTTACAATAAAACAATTGGGATTAATCCGAGAGATGATGATGCTTGGACTAATATGGGGTTAGCTTTCCATAATTTAGGGGATCTCCAAGAAGCCATAAACTGTTTTAACCAAGCAATAAACTTGAATCCTAATCAGATACATGCAATTTACAATAAAGGAACGACACTTGCTGAGATTGGTAAACTTGAGGAGGCTATAGGACATTTTGATGAAGTATTAAGACTTGATCCTAGTTATAATAAGGCAGAATTCAATAGAACCAGAGCAATTCAACTTTTGAATCAGAACAGATAATAACATTCCTTATCTCCTAAAAACTCCTTAATCTTTTTTTGTTATCCCTGATAACAACTGAATTCATAACAGCCAGTTCATATTTAGCAATCAATCTTCAAAGAATTTTTGGGTATATGATACTTTCTCCCGTTTAAAACACCCCATTAACCATGGATATAAAGGATCCTAATTTTTCCATTGGAAGCAGAAGTTCTGGTTCCTTGCTATTATGGTAGGAGCAATAACGGGCCAGGCCAGTGTGGTAATCTTTTCCATTGTAGAAATAACAGGAGTTATCAACATTGATAATTATGGAGATTAACTCTAAATTTGAATTTTTATTTATATTAGTCAGGTATATCTTACTGTTATCCATTAGAGAGTTGCTTTCTATCACGATTTGACGGAAAGGGGCTCTGCTGGTCATGTATCTTTCCACCGTGTAATGGTGAACACCATCATTAAGATGATTTTGGATGGGTAAAACCATATTAATCCTCCGGAAAGTAGTGCCCATAATTTGATAAACCTGGTAAATGTAATTTTCAAGAATTTGGAATCTGGTTTGGTATTGTTCCTCTGATACGTGACTCACTGAATGTTTCCAGTCATTTCGAAGATTGGATACTTTCCAGAAGATCTGATGTAACTCCCAACAGGATAGTGCTTCCAGTAGTTCAGGTTCCACTTGCCCAAAGCTTTTTAGGCACTGATTTTTATGATAACTATCTTTTAACTGGTTTTTAATTATTTTAGATAGTTCTTTTCCTAGATAGTTCCAAGTACCAAATGAAGGTTTTTCATACCAATCCCTAGAATGTTCTTCCATATTATTAAAAATAGAGGATACATCTTCTTGGAAAAAGTCTTTATCTGATAATAACCCACTTAACAAAATGGTAACCACGAATTCAGAGAATGCTTCAAAGAAATCCATTAAGTAATCCACTTTATGTTCATAGTTTAAACTACTGAAACTTGCCCATAAAATCGAAGCTAAGGGAAAAGGCATGGTTTCCATCCATTCTTCAATCTCGTATTTATCGTATTCCTCAATTAGATCCTCTTCAACAGATTCATCACTTCCCAAAGATTCTCCAAAATCATTATAACGTTCATTACAGTTTATGACTATTAAATTCTGAAGAGTTCTAGTTATGGCCGTGTAAACCACTGCGTCCAAGTTTTTATCACCCCCACTCCAGTGTTCAGGGATTAATAAAATAACGTTAGGAGATTCCCATCCTTTAAACTGATGTATTGTGCTTATTTTAAGGCGTTCATCATTTAAGGATGAAATTTTCTTATTACGCCACCTACGGCCATTATTAATATTAAAAACATGGTTACAGGGTATTCCCTTGTCCTGTAAGAATTCAACCACGTCTGCACCCATCTGGTTTTTAGGTAGTAAAATGACAATTTCTGAGGGTTTCACTCTTTTTATGGCTATTTGTTGTTGGTTAAATGTTTGATACGCACCATAAAGGTCTTCAAGCCAGGTTTCATTATCAATATTATTCCAACTAAAAAAAGAGTCTCTATCATTAAAAAGGGTAGTTTGGGCATAATCAAAATCCACAGATTGGGATAGATGGAATTCTTCACTGAATTGATTGGCTATTTCAGCTATTTCATAGGGCAACCGATGAATAGTGTTTAATTCTGACCAACGTCCACGGAATTGGACATTTTCCATCTTACCATCAATCCAACTTAATTCTCGATCGTAGATGTTCTGTTTCTCATCACAGACCAGGAATAGTTCATTTCTTTCCTTTAAGAATTTAGATAAAAAGTTGTACCATTCCCAACTGTAATCCTGCCCTTCATCAATGAGTATGGCATCGAATTTGAATTCATCAATGTTTTTATTTTCCAGTTCTTTGTCCAAAACTGCAACTATATCATCAATTTTGGATGGCCTGGGTATTAAAAATTCATTTATTATATCATTGCAAAATCCATGGAAGTGTCGAAAAGTTATATTGGACCATTGAAAGTTATATGGACTTTTATCAACCATCTTACGGATAAAATACCATAAATTCCGATTGTAGGTTATAACCAGAACTTTCTGGTTTTCTTCAGCAAGTTTTGCTGCACGGTGAGCAATCACCAGTGTTTTTCCACTTCCAGCAGCACCCTTCATCCTTCTATGTCCAGGTTTTGGAGTGGAACGTTGTTTTTGTTGATCAGTTAATTCAATACCAGTTCTTTTATCATGGTGAAATGGAGGATTCATCCATACTTCTAAGTCACTACCCCATTCAGGTTGCATGAACTTACTTCTCTGGAAATCCACCCCCGGGACTATTAGATAGAGATTATCCTCATTTAAATCATCATATCCTACCACAGCCAAGTATGGGTACTCTTCATAGTTCTTCTGTGCTTCATATCCCTCCATGTGGTGTAAGTATATGCCTGTTTTGAAAATAACAAAGTTAGCTGAGTTTTCATCTAATTTTTCACTGATAGATGGTACTAATTCTTGAATGATTTTATTTCGATAATAATCGAGTTGTTTTTTATTGGCTTCAGGGCTACTGTTTTGTTGGGATTGGTCAATGATCTTGTAGATCATTAGCCCACCTTCTGGATTTAAAAGAATAATATCCGGATGGGATCCGTTAAAAAAGGGTCTTACATATATTTTCCAGTAATTAGGTAGATTATCATCTAAAAATTGTGCAAATGTACGCTCTCCTTCACTTAAAGGTTTATCGAATTGCTTGATTTCATTCCACGATGGGAATATTCTTTCTTCCAGATTTACACCCCCATAATTAAAATTAAATTAATTGAAAGTAGGTTCTATGCACACAATCATACTGGTTCTTATATGTGGGTGTACATATTAATTTATCGACAATATTGTCAGTAATAAATACTTAGAATAAAAGTGGGAAAACAGGTGGTATGGTGAGAAAAAACCCTAAAATATACACATTAGGGCACAGTAATCATCAGTTGGAATTTTTTTTGAAACTTTTGGAAGACCATAGAATAGAACAATTGGTGGATGTTCGCAGTGCGCCCTTCAGTAAATTTTCCCCTCATTTCAACAAAAATGAAATTAAACAATCCCTGGAAGAAAGGGGTATTGTCTATTTCTATCTGGGGAACATGATTGGGGGAAGACCTTCCAATGATCAGTACTACCATGATGGTAAAGTTATCTACAATTTGGTGGAGAAAGATCAAAAATATTTGGAAGGAATAAATGAACTCACTGAATTAATCAGGGATAAAAAAACTGTTATAATGTGCAGTGAGGAAGATCCTCACCGTTGTCATCGGCATAATCTAATCACTCCCACTCTTAAAAAAATGGGTTTCCAAATTTACCATATCCGAGGAAACGGAGAATTTGAAGAAATTAAAGAACGACAAACTACCCTGTTCTGATAATATGATAATATACACAATTGGTTTCACTAAAAAGAGTGCTGAAGAGTTCTTTAAAATTCTCGCCTATAATCAGATTGAACAATTAGTTGATATAAGGCTTAATAATAAATCTCAGCTTGCTGGTTTCACGAAGATGAAAGACCTTAGATATTTTTTAAAGGAAATTGCAGGGATTGAGTATTATTATTTTGATTACCTTGCCCCTACTAAGGATTTAAGGAAACTGGTAGATGATTGGGAATCTTACTCCTCAGAGTATCTTAAATTACTGAAAAGTAGGAATGTTTTAAATCGTTTGGAGCCTGATTTTTTCCAAAAATCAACAGTTTTCCTGTGTAGTGAACCAATGGCAGAGGATTGCCACCGTGGTATTTTAACAAGTTATTTACAGGAACATTGGCATAATATGGAGGTGGTTCACCTGTGAGCGACAAGACAAAAATCATTTTTCCCGAAGATCCCCATGAAATGGCCAAAGAATACTATAAAGTTAAGACCGAAATTAATAAGTTAGAGAAAAAACGTCAGGACCTGCGGGAATCATTATTCCAATTTTTCGAAAAAGATAGAGTGAACCAGATTCAAGCCAATGATATTAGAGTATACCGTATTAGACGTGACAGGGTCCAATGGGATGATAAACTACTTAAACAGATTTTAAAGCCTATGGGTTTATGGGAATCTGTTCTGTCTGTAGACAATTCTAAAGTCAAAGATCTCCTAGACAAAAAACTCATTAATGAATCTCACATTCAATCTGCTAGAACAACTACTCCTATATGGTACATTTACTCACAAAAATCCGGTTCGAAAGTTTTTCAGCGTTCTAAGAACTATCCTCATGTAAAACAACCACTTTTACCAGCCAGTAATATTTTATCTGAGTTACTTTCCCCTAATAAATCACATCCGCACATCTTAAAATCTAAAAAAGGAATAATTGGGGATAAACTAATAACAATCACTGACTTAAGTCGTATGGGTGGAGATAGGGTCTGTATCTTTGGTTTTGATGAAAATGGAATATCCATACGGCCCACCCTACCATATGGGGTAAGGGAACGACATCTATTTGATGAGGAACATAACTTCATTATAAAACCATTCGCAAGAATCAAATTCAATCTCATAAAAAACCGGCCCCAACCACCACATAGTGAAGATCATATTCTAGATTCTAGGGTTAAGCCAGAATTAATTGGTAATCTCAATCCAAGGGAAAGTGAAAAGTTCCTTAATGAACATCTTTATCCCTCCGTTGATGAGATATTTGGAGCTCCAATTTACCAGCACCGTTATCTTAAGAAAGGTGAAGGAGAACGTTCATTGGGTACTGTTAAAGCTGATCGTTTATTATATTTTGATTATGGCTTAAAGGATAATGGTAAATATGAGTATAGAATCACATTTAATGATGCTAATGGTGCTATTTACAATCTACCAATTACTGATTGTGCCTTCAGAAATTATTGTAACAATCTAAATGATATTAAAATGGATAACACTCAATCCATACGCTGGAAACTCCTGCGAAATCTTAATCAGAAAAATGTTTACCTACGAGTGGGTCTCACCAGGGAATTCCGCGATGTGCACTGGTTACAAGTTTCTGGTATACATACTTTTCCCGATTATAAGGTGGGGTGATTAAATGCCATTTTTATTATGTAAAAATTGTGGCTTTTACTATGAAATATATTCAAAAGGTGAACCCTTAGAATTAGGTACCTGTAGCTGTGGAAATCAATATAAATATTGTGAATCCCTTGAAGAATCTAAAAATAATACAGAGACTTTGAAACACCCATCAAAAAGTAATGACGTTATTGATCAATTAATTATTGCCTATGAATCCATTGTTGCCAAGATTGTTTTATATGGGGTTTATGAAATACCATTTACAGTTACTGAGGGGAATTTGATTAAAGTTCTGCGTGGATCTAAATCTGCTTTTATCAGAAAAAACAACCTATCTTCTCTAAAAAGCTATGGAATTTTACTCAATTTTTCCAGGAAGAGATTAAAAAGATTCACAAAGAACCTAGAAAAAGAAGGATATATAAAGCTCAAAAGCTCGGATTATGGTAATCCTCATTTAATTCTGACTGAAAGTGGTATGAAATTTATATCCAGTGGGGATTCAATATGACTGGGTATTTTGATGAAACGAATATTAGATGATATGGAATGACTAAAATAACCAAACAAATTACCTCAATCTTTCATTATATTTGGAGTAAAAAATGCCATACTTGGTCTGCTATAAATGCGATGTGTACTACGAAGTGGAAACTGAAGAAGATATCAGAGAATTTACCCACTGCGTGTGTGGTGAAAAACTAGTATTCTTTGAAAATTTAGAAGACTCATACACTGATGTTGACCCAGAATCTCTTTATGAAGCTTTAAATGAGGCTGATGGTGCATATATTGATCTGGAAGAAGTGCATGGTGAACATAAGGAACCCGAAAATGTGGGTAATCAGCATGTGAGAGAGACCATATCCAACGGAACCACCTTCACTGAGAAGAAAGCATCCCAATATCAAAAAAGCCATCAAAACGGAGAACTATTAACCTATGCCGGAGTTATACTTTTCCTAATATCACTCTTTGCCATCTTCCTTACACTGAACATTTTCTATGTTCTGTTAATACTGGCCGGTGTATTCCTGGGTGTCTACGGTAACTCCCTAACCACCCAAAGCAAAAAAGATGGTTACAGCTGGGAAAAGGGACTGGAAGGGGAAAAAATGGTGGCTGATTATTTAAATACCTTACCCAAGGATTACTTTGTCTACAATGATGTGAAGTTACCCGGTAAGGGTGGAAACATCGATCACATTGTAATTGGACCCACTGGCGTCTACGTCATAGAAACCAAAAACTACTCTGGAAAGTACCGCATAAAAGGTGACCAATGGTTATACTATAAAAATGATTCTCCCATGGTGATTAAGAATAATCCCGGAACTCAGGTTCGAAAAAATACCCATGATCTAGTTAACTTCCTGAATGAAAAAGGAATATCCACCAATGGATCATGGATCACTGGCTTGGTGGCATTCATCTGCCCGGATTTCCGGGTACTGGAAACCCCTACTAATTATAAAGTTCTAATACCCAAGACAGTTCCAGAGTACATAATGAATGGCAGAAAAGAAAATAATATGGATTTACTGGGTAGAGCTGCCCTGGAACTGGAACCCTGCTGTGTGGAGCTTAGTCTAGCACGTTAATGACCTCTTAAATTTAAAGCTATGAAGAAAATTTGTAGACTATGAATATCTATAACTTTACCCAGTCCAGCCCACCACCTTCAGATAGGGTCTACACTTAAACGGAAGCATCACTAATTCTGAGGTTCAGAAACTCTTAAATATCTCTCGCCAGGGAGCTTAAAGATTTACGGAGCTTAATGGATAAGGGTATTATAGAGAAGAAGGGGGGAAGCAGGTCAACCTATTATATTTTAAGGTAGTCAAATAGGTAGTTGTTTGAGTTGTCGAATGTAGTTAATCTTTTTCATCAGGTAAGGATGGTTCTGGTATAGGCCCTATTTTCTTTTCAAATTCTTCAACATATTTCATTAACCATTTAGCAGTTTTCTTGGCTGCCAATGGAGATAATATGACTTCAGCCTGTACTTCTCGCATTACATTCAGGTCCTGGGGAAGTAGTAATTCATCCTGTTCCAGTGGTTCATCAGAAAATAATAACAACCGGAAGTCACAGGCATTGAAACCCCCCAGGACTCCAGTGGCATATATCCGGGGAAGATCAGAGGGAATAATTAGGGGAATGTCATTTTTTTCCATTACATTTTTTTCTTGATTCATTTGATTCAACCTCTAACTGGTAAAAGAAGAAGTTTTTCCAATCATTTTAAGTTCATCAGGGTTAGAATTATTAAATTCAATGAAAGAACGATTATTTCTAGCAATTTTTTCTTCTTTCTTTACATATTTGAGTGTAATCTGTGATTTTCGCAGGTACTCTTCACTTTCTAAAATAGCCAGGGCCAGGGCTCTTTTATCATCTTCTTTAAGTTTGAACTTTTTAGGTTTTGCGTCGGTAAAATCCAGTATTCCTATCTTATTCAATTCATTTATATGCCTGTAAGCAGTTTTAGGAGATGTTTCAGATATCCGGGCTATTTCATCGATAGTTAAAAATTCTCCCCAATTTTCAACCATTTCCTCCAGAATACTGATCCTTTTGGTGTTCCCAAAAACCTCTCTTAACACGTTTGCCATAAATTTAACTCCTCAAAGCTTCATACATGTTATTTTATTATGTGATCATAACCATTTATAATTTTACATTTTTTACCAGTAATGGTAACAAATGACAATTTATTAAGTATTATATATTAATTAATACTATAATTATTCATATGTATGAAGATGATGAGGTTGCCCTGATTATAGAGGAGCTAGATGAATATGAAAAACGAGTTCTACGTTTGTTAGGTTCTCTTAATATATCTCAACATAAAAATATACGAAAAGAAACTATTAAAAAGAGACTTCCCAATAAATATGGTAAAAAAATTGACAGAACACTTGATTTATTACGAAATAAAGGCCTATTATTTCCTTACCGACCAAATAATTACGGTTTAAGTACTTTAGGAGTTATAATTGCTCAAAAACTGGTTAAAGAGTTCAGGGATCAAAAATACGATGATATAAAAATTTTGATGTTGATATAATTTATCCAATTTTAACAGTACTTTATTAAAAAAACCAGTACCCTTGTATAAAAATAAGAATTATTTTTCTATGGGAAAATCCCTTAAATTACAGATAAAGTAATTATTATTAATAACTTCAACCCTTAACCATAATAATAGAAGCCAACACCAGGGGAGTTAAAATGCCACTTAAATGTCCAGAATGTAAGGAAACAATCCAAAAAGGGTTAATCATCTGCCCAGAGTGTGGTAGAAGGGGTTTTTTTGTTAAAGATAATAACATTGACACCTACTCTGCCCTCCTGGAGAACTTCCCCTCCTGGATGACTCCCCGCCCCCAGCAAGAAACCATCCTCCAGAAAATAGCCCAGGGACTGGATGATGGCTACCATTACATCCTCCTGGATGCCGGTACCGGTATAGGTAAATC
>SWCG01002726.1_pt1 | contig 41384 bp, 30 predicted proteins | sample 4690071 | NCBI WGS metagenome assembly SWCG01 (sample SAMN10267281, study PRJNA491770) | bioreactor metagenome | isolation source: DHS bioreactor inoculated with subseafloor sediment | place: Japan: off Shimokita Peninsula | collected 2012-10 | reverse complement strand
GTTTCGTTCGATTCGAAACGATGACGTAGGACCAAAGTAGATCGAAATTCAACGGGATCAATCCCAGGGATGATGGAATTGGTAATGTGAGCATGAGGACGAGGATTGGAGTAATGTGATAATAGAAAGTGATAATAAGAATAAATCTTATTACTGAATCAGACAGGAAACGATAATAAGGAGGTTGCCTTATTACTGAATAAAGGTTAAAATGATAATAAGAAGTGTGACAATTCCTCAAATCAATCAGAGTGACTTAAGAATGAAAAAAACCGATTTCTCTCAAAATGCGCCTGGAAGAATAATCAAGACAACACAAGGCTATTACGCCTATATTCCCAATCCATTACCTCCAGAAATAGAGTGGACAGCGCGCTTGATAAATGACTTAACCCAGGCTGAGCGCAGCATCGCTCGTCTGGATGAAGTTGGAGAAGCTTTTCCAGTTCCACATGTCCTTGTACGTCCATTCATTCGAAAAGAAGCAGTATTATCGTCTCAAATTGAAGGTACACAAACTACATTCCAACATCTGTTGCACTATGAAGCGGGACAATTGACATTTCTGGCAGAAGCACCTGATGCTCATGAAGTTCAGAATTACGTAAATGCCTTAAATTATGGGATGAAAAGAATTCATGCTCTCCCCATGAGCATCCGATTGATCAAAGAAATTCATGCAGTTTTATTGAAGGGTGTCAGAGGAGAATTGTCAACACCTGGAGAAATTCGACGCAACCAAAACTGGATTGGTCGTCCGGGTGCTACCCTTGAAAATGCACGCTATGTACCCCCACCAGTGGATGAGATGAAAGATTGCCTGTCAGCACTCGAAAAATTCATTCATGAGGATGCGGATCTGCCAGCTTTGATAAGAATTGGCTTAATTCATTACCAGTTCGAAGCGATTCATCCGTTCTTAGATGGGAATGGAAGGATCGGAAGATTGATCATCACTTTATTATTAACAACCTGGCATATCCTCAGACAACCATTGCTTAATTTAAGTATTTTCATTGAAAAAAACAAAACTGAATATTATGATCGCTTACTGGCGGTTTCGCTCAAAGGGCAGTGGGAAGAGTGGTTATCGTTTTTCTTAAATGGCGTCCATGAACAAGCGCAAGAGGCGGTGTTGAAAATAAATGCTTTACAAGCATTGCGCGTTAAATATCAACAACAATTTATTACTGATCGCAATCGAGAAAAATTAGGCGAAGTGGTGAACTATTTTATCAGTACTCCAATAAGCTCCATCTCGCAAGCACAGCAGACCACAAACCTCGGCAGTTACACTATGATACAAAGATATATCGATAAGTTGGTTCATTACGGTGTGCTTGAGGAAATTACGGGAGGGAGAAGGAACAGAATTTTTCAGGCAAGCGAGATTTTGAAGATACTGGAAGAGTAATGGTGAAGAGGTAAAAATCCAGAGCACCTGTTTTTCTTCAATCGTCGTAGAAATGAGGTCAGGAATACTTGTCAGGGTGACATCATCAATAAAGAGGTAGAAATGTGGGAATTATCAAAGGAAAATATCAAAATCTTCTTTTAAATATCCTGAATCTACTATTGAATAATCAGAACAAATTTCTTCTAATGTGCGACACGCTTGCACCCATGGAAATAATCCGATCCTCCAACACTTTTCCAGGAACATAATTTTATCGTTATATTCACCATTACATGCGACAACCTCAGACGGCAGAGCAGAATCTGTAGCTGTACTTTCGCTAACTCCATTTGGACATAGACTTGTTGTTGGTGGATTTGTTGACAGGCTACGAAATGTCACCCGAAACTGTTTCAGCAGGTTTGAATCTCAAGAAGCTGTTTCTCAATATTATTTATTCAGCAATGGCAAAAATACAGAATATTCATCCAACAAGTAACCGACATCCGCCTCGGAATAAGGCGAACATACATCATTATCACAGGCCTGCACCCAATAGTAATATTCTATGTCGTGTAAAGCGGTCAGATCCTCAAAAGGACTTGCCAGGGTATTGCTGCTCAAAACGGTTGATTCGACGGTTGAGTTGGTGGTATTTCGGGTAATTAGATAACTCGTCGCACCACCCACGCCATTCCAGGAGATGCGCACCTGCTGACTAAACAAACCATCGCTGGCCTGCACGTTGGTGGGAGCTATCAGACCATCTTTGTGAATCCATCCAGCATCCGGTGTGGAGAAATCTGAACAACCGGAGATATTGCAGGCTTTGATCCAATAATAGTAAATGGTGCCAGGTTCTAGTCCGTTCAGAGTAGTGTCGTCAAAAAGACTGGCTGTGATATCATCGCCCACCAGTTCAGCATTTGTGGTGAATGGCACCGTATCCCGAAAGACCTGATAATCGCTGGCGAAATTTTCCGGAGCCCAGGAAATGCGCACTTTGTCAGAGTAATCGCCATCCGATGCAAGAATGTTCTCCGGGAGAGATGGAATTGGAAAAAGAATCTTAAGGAGAGCGGCGAATACATTAATACGCGGTTTCGTCGTGTGGTTTTGAGGATCTGTATCTCGAGTATCGGTTATCGGCACACCGCTGTCCTTGAATGCCTGTAAAACTTCTGTCACGGTTGCATCTGGCCTGGCTGATTTCATCAGCGCCCAGGCGCCTGACACATGCGGGGTTGCCATGGAGGTACCACTTTTTGTCCCATAGGAAGACCCTGGCACTGTGGAGTAGATGTTTGAACCGGGTGCAAGCAAATCCAAAATTGCGGCACTATTGGAGAAACTGGCGACCGCATCAGAATCGGTACTGGCACCCACACTGACCACCGTGCTGATACAGGCCGGGCTGCTGATTCCCGTCGTCGAACCACCATTGCCAGAAGCTGCCACGGTTGCAATGCCGGCACCACGCAAATTATCGATGGAAGTTTTTAGTAAAGAATTTACAGCATCACAATGATCAGAATAGACCGTGGTGCTCCCCAAACTAAGGTTGACTGATGAGATATTGAAATCATTCCTTAATGCATATACCCGATCCAATCCTTTGGCAATATCAGAATCATAAGCGGTTAACCCACCTGAACTGGTTAAAGAAAAGACTTGAACAGCAATTAATTTTGAATCTTTGGCAACCCCTGTAACGACAGAACCATTTGCAGCCACGATGCCGGCCACATGGGTACCATGATCACATCTTGAATCGGAACACGGCAACGCAGAATTGCTGGCAATGCTTTCTGCGGCCCCGCCCGGACAAAATTTAATAGTACCACTGGAATAACAGGCTTCTGATACCACCTTCGAGGATAACGCTGGATGATTCTTGTCAACGCCGGTATCCAAAATGGCGACGACCTGTTCAGCCCCAGTGTACCCGGCTGTCCAGGCTTCATTTGCTCTTATGAGCGGCACACTCTGCAGGAGAAATGGAACATTCTCTTTGTCTTCTTCCACCCCCAGAACCAGAGGAGATTTTAGCAACCCCTCAAAACCAGCCCGGTCTACCTCGATTGCCATATAAGGTATGGTTTCAAATTGGTGAATTACTTTTATATTGTATGCTTCCAATTCAGCGTTCAAATCAGTCTGAGCACTGCGAATAGCCGGGGTCATCAATTCAGTCTGATTGTTCTGAAGGGGAACCTTGAATTGAACAATGACTCGTAAGCGCTCCTGTTGATCAAAACGCGCTGATGAGATGTGAGTTTTGCCGGCGAAATCGGTTGTCCCACCCCCATCCTGCGCGTTCACCAACCATCCATCCGTCCCGCTGATCAAAACAATCAATACCATAATGAACAGGATTTTAGTAATAATCGAGCGTTTAATTCTCAAATAATCCAACCAGCACTCCTCATTCATTCTTCAATATTTTGAATGCATTTTATTATAAGGTGAAACGGTCAGGAAGCAATGCAATCTGGAGCCAACCTTATAAATATGACCTCACTATGACCGAAAGCACTGGATTTTGGAACAATATTGATCTATATTATTTGTAGAGAAGGGATGCATCTTATCCCCAATTATGGTGTTAAACATAGTGGAGGAAAAAATGATGAGTCAGGTAGCCATTGTTACCGATAGTACTGCTACCATTCCGGATGAAATGTTGCAATCGCTCAACATCCATTGGGTGCCTTATTACATTCACCGTGGGAATGAAGTGCTGCGTGATCTGGTCACGATCAAAAGAGAGGAATTTTACCGCTGGTTGGCCAATACGCGGGAATTTCCCAAGACCGCCAACCCCGGCCCGGGCGATTATGAACAAATGTATGAAAAGTTGGCGACTGAAGACGGTGCCAATGACATCATCAGCATTCACATGACCTCTAAAAGCAGTGGCGCTTTCCAGGCAGCCACCATCGGCCGGACTTCCATCCTGGAGCGCCTGCCACAATTACGTATTGAGGTCATCGACACCCTGAACGTCTCCATGTGCCATGGTTGGGCTGTCATTGAGGCTGCCCGGGCTGCCTTACAGGGCAAATCCATGGACCAGATTCTGAAAAAAATCAACACAATCATTCCGCGTGCCCAGATGATCCAGACTGCAGACACCCTGAAATACCTGGCAATGGGCGGTCGCATTGGCCAGGCTACTTATATGCTCGGCTCCCTGCTGAATATCAAACCGCTGATCGGCATGCGTGATGGTGTGATTGTGCCGCTCGGAAAGGCTTTTACCCGTGGCAATGCCTATAAAATGATGGCAAGTGAAGTGCTCAAGACGGCAGGAGCAAAAGGCAAGGTCAAAATAGCTTACGTTCACGCCGCAGCCAAAGAAGAAGTACTCAAGATCAAAGAACTGATCGGAGACCGCGTTCAGGTGGTGGAAGAGATCATTGTCGAACTTCCTCCAGCCCTGGGCGTGCATTCCGGGCCTGGTACCGCTGGGATTTGCTATTATGCTGTAGATAATGAAGCAGAGGATTGATTTTAAATGACAAAATCGACCTGATGATCGATTCTGCCATCTTCTCTCCTTTGCCAAAAAAAAGAAAGCGTCTCTGCCTGATGAATTTTCAAGCTACAGAATGTGTATTGGTAGCACCATTTTACGGAGTCTCAACCCAGGAGTCAATACGTAATTCTACTTATTTATATCGGCCATTATCATTGCATTGAATCCTGAAACGAAGCCAGGATGGTCTTCCGCGGCTTTTTAAGATCGAGGCCGCACGCTTTCATCGCCATTAATACAGCTCCCACAACCGGAGGAGCGCTGAATAACCCGAAGTCGGCCTGCTGGGCGCTGCTTAATACCAGCTCTGAGAATGCTTGCCGGTAGCGGTCGCAGGCTGCAAACAGGTGCCCCGACATGACCACTTCAAATGGTTGACTCGTTAAATCCAACTGCGCAGCCGCCGCCAGCACCGATTGTGCCAGTTCCTGCGCATTCCAGATCAAGACCTGCTCTGCCACTGCATCGCCAGCCTGGGCAGCCTGGACCACCAGCGGTGCCTGACAGGCTTTCAGCTCATACCTGCCTGCTACCAGTCCTTCGATCAGATCTCCCAGGTTGCTGGCGCCACAATCCTGAACCAGTATATCCGCCAGCTGCGTTGCTTTTCCACGTCCGGTCCACATCCATGCCAGACGCTGCAACACCACCTGCATGATCTCAGCTGCCCCACCAAACTCCCCAAAGGCAGATGAATTACCCGTGATTCTGGCGCTTCTTCCCTGTGCGTCCAGTCCGCGTACATTATTCCCGGTTCCCACACAGGCGGCAATCCCCCAGCCGTGGGTCGTACCGGCGTAGATCGGTGGGACAGCGTCATTTTCAATCCGCAATCTCTCGCTTGATAATCCCAGTATCTTCACACTTTCAAGCGTTTGCATATACTGAAACGGCCAGTCATATCCAGCGATGCCAAAACCGGCGGCTTCAATCTGTTCTTTTCCTATCCCTGCCTGACGGGAAGCTTCCTGCCAGGCTGTTTGCATGGCCTGGGCTAACCCTGTATACCCTTCCGTCTCCGGATTGCCCCCGGGGCCGTTTCCGAATCCCAGCAATAACCCCTGCTCATCGCAAACCAGTGCATGGGTCTTCGTTGCGCCAACATCAATGCCTAAAAACAAATTACCTTCTTTAATGGAAGAAACGAGGCAGAAAACGCTCGTGCGTGCTGAGCATATCCTCGAGCACATGGGCGGCATTTTGCTCTGTGGGACCTAATGGATGGACCACCAGGGCCCGGAATGCTGCTGCCCGATCACCGTGCACTGCTGCTTCCACCGTCAATAATTCATATTGTTTAACCTGCTCGAGCAACACATAATTATATAGTGGTAAAGGTTCGGTTGGGATAGGCTGCACACCGCGATGATCTACTTTGCAAGGCATTTCCAGCACCCATTCTTTTTCCCACCCTCTTACCAGTCCTTGATGAGCTACGTTGGCTACGTGCGTTTCACCGAGATCATTCCACCAGGACTGAATGATGCTGGTGGCGACACTTGAATAAAATGCGCCTCCGCGCTGCATCAACCTTTCCGGAATGCGATTGCAGGCCGGGTCAGCATATTGTGCCAGCAGGTCTTTTTCCACCAGCAGCACCTCTTCCGCCCGGGAGGGCGGCCATTTCTTCTGCAAGGATACCTTTTTGGCTGTATGAAAATAATATTCAAGGTAATCGTTCGGGATTACCCGCTGGCGTTCAAGATAGTCGGGGTTAAAGGGTGGGTCTTGCATGGCTCGTAATAATGTCAGATACGCTTCAAAGACCTCATCCCAGATATCGACGCCTTTTAATTTAAATCCAAAATGCCAGGTGAGATGGTTTAACCCCAGGGTTAACAACTCCCCATCTTCCGGTTTGTAAGTCACCCCATGCTGTTCAGATAAGCGCTGCAGGATCTTCATTTTGGTGGTAAACGCAGAATTACACACGCCAGCAGCTTTTATTTGGGGCGCATAGCGTTGAATGGCTTGCATCACCAAACCGGAAGGATTGGTAAAGTTCAGCAACAAGGCTTGCGGTGCTTGTTTCTCAATCAGCTCACATAATTCCAGAATGACGGGAATCGTACGCAAGGCTTTTGACATCCCGCCAATCCCGGTTGTTTCCTGACCGACCAGATCATGCTTGCGGCCGAGATATTCATCCTCCCGACGCGCCACCATTTGTCCGACCCGCAGCTGGGTGATGACGACATCTGCCCCGTCAATCGTCTCAGCGGCGTCCAGGCTCTGAACGATACGGATGCCGGAACCGGCTTTGGCGATTAATCGTTGAACGAATCCAGCGACAATTTGCAGGCGGGTTTGATCGATATCCATCAAATAGATTTCTTTGACCGGCAGGTGATCAGCACGATCCAAAAATCCATTGACTAATTCAGGGGTATAGGTGGAACCAGCGCCAATGACGGCAATTTTCATAAATGATCCTTTTCATGAGCTGATGACAGCCAACTCATTTTCAGTGATTAATCAGCGGAAAAGATTATCAAACCAGCGGTCAACACCGCTTTCTATTTGTGAACTCCCGGTGACAACATTCAGCATGAGGATGATAAAGACAATAACGAGCCCAAAAACCAGAATACCACCGGCAAAGTCTTTCGCTAAATTTTTAAAGATCTTGGTCAATACCCACAAGACCAGCAGTGCTGCGATAAAAACTAGAATATACCAAAGCTCATTGGTCATCTGAAAACCGAATAAATAGGGGGGAAAACGCAAAGCAAACCTCCTTTTAATCGAAAGAAATTACTGAATTCATCTATATTATAGATGAATTCAGCTGAATGTGAAGTTTATTTTCTCAAGTGATTACCCACAATTAATGAATAATATTACGCTGCTTTGAGAATTTATTCTTCTTCGAAGGCTACACAAGTAACATTGAGATAAAACTATGCGTAAAGCACAAAGATTGATGTGCTGCCTTATCGAAAAGCACTCCACTTTGAAAACAGCATATAAGACAGCAAAGACATGGTTATTTTGCGAAATAACCTGACGAACATGATCTTTACCTAGGGTGACATTTTGTCTGAGTTATTTACGAAAGACCACCACCGGTTATCATTTTTGATAGGTCCCTAGAATTAGTCCTAGTTTCATAAGTGTGTCACAGTATCCCTTTTTTGCCTGGTAATAGATAATATAGGATAACCTGAGCGTTCCATCGAATTTAGGGAATCAAAAGATTTCCTTTACTAGACATATCCATCAGTATAATTGGGTTAGTGAGATTTGGTGCATTATGGTTATCGGTTGCAATTTGAGCATATTCAACTAAAATAAGAATTGGTTAACTTGTGAAAATTTTCTCGTGAGAGGATCTACCATGAATAATAGAGAAACAATTAATAAAATGGTATCTATTGCACAATTATATTACTTACATAATTTACCGCGCTCTGAGATTGCTAAACGGCTTGGGATATCAAGACAGTTAGTTTCAAAGTTGCTTGAAAGATCCCAAAAGGAAGGACTGATAGAAATAAAAATTGTTGACCCATTTGATCAAAATAAACAATTGGGCAAAAAACTTTGTGGCCTCACTGGATTAAGAGAGGTTATTGTTGTGCCGTCACCTAACAATCGTACGGAACTAGTAAAAAGAAACATCGGACTTGCAGCAGGAGAATATCTTGTGAATAATATTGTTCCTGGGACCATAATAGGTCTTGGATGGGGAAAAACTTTAAGCGAAATGATAAATAACTTTCCTCGTCAAAGCATTCCTGATACATATGTAGTTCCCCTTATAGGTGGTATCGGGAGAATTGATCCAGATCTTCAAGTAAATAATCTTGCCATGCTTCTTTCTCTTAAGATTGGTAGCACTCCTTTATTATTATATTCTCCAGCAATTATAGAAACTGAAATTTTATATTCTTCGCTGCTAGAAACGGTTTCTTCTGTGATTGAGTTTTGGGGGAAAATTGATGTAGCACTCATAGGAATTGGGACATCGAGTCCGGATTCACTCTCAGAAAAATCACAAGAAGGCTATAAATCTTATACTGAACGATTAAACATGCGAGATCAAGGAGCAGTAGGGGACATTTGCATGCATTATTTTGATATAAATGGTAATGAAATTGAATCAAAAATTTTCTACAAAATGAGTATGAATTTGGAACAGATTAAGAAAATACCTTTAGTAATTGGCATGGCTGGAGGTTTATATAAACTCGAAGCAATTCAAGGTGCAATTGCAGGTAAAATTATCGATGTGTTAATTACTGATGAATACGTGGCTCAGGAATTAATAGTCTCATTTTCTAAAAAAAACTCATAAAAAAGTGATTACGGCAGGGTTTATCATTTGTTATTTTCAATTTGGTTATTCCTTTTACAACCTACCCCTTAAAATATTAAAAATTTATTAAGGCCGATTAAACGTTAGATAAATATTTTTCTTTTGTTTAATAGCACAAAAGACTATTGATTTTTTTAGTGAGCCCTCTAAAATTTTTTATTACCAAAATCTCAGTAAAAGTTTACTTAGGTTTTATTTTCTTATCAAGTGCATATTATGGAATTAAATAATCAGGTTGGCTTTACTAATAATTTCTCTTTCGTCTTTAGGATTCAAAAATTAAGTACCTTATAAATGAACTAGCGGCAAATTTTCCAATTTCATTCAGCATTTGGCCCTTACTTTCAGGTTGTAATAAATAAATTTAACGGTACATGTAATTTCATAAAAATATAACTAGAATTTTGTATCTAAATGATATTAATGGTGATAACAAATTGTTAGTCATAATAACAAATTGGCACTTTACATTTTAAATTTACTCGTTATAATATATTTATAAGTAACAATGATTGAGGGAAAAATTGAATAAAAATTTTTTGTCTTCAGTGTCTATTAAAAACCACCGAGGTTCTCTTTTACAAAAATTAGCGAATAATAAAGCAGCAACAGCTTGGTTACTGATGTTGCCTTCACTAATAATTATTTTTGGATTAATAGGTTATCCAATTATAAAAGCCATTGGAATAAGTTTTTTTGAATACAAGATGACAAGACCCGACAATAATGATTTTATCTTTCTAGGAAATTACATTTCTATTTTATCAGATATCTATTTCTGGAAATCCATGGGACGTACAATGCTTTTTATGGTTGCATCAATTGTTCTAGAATTTTCAATCGGTATCGCTGTTGCACAATTACTTAATACTAAATTTGTGGGTAGGGGTCTTTTACGGACGATTATTATCATACCTTGGGCAATTCCTATTTCCGTAAATGCAATCATGTGGCGCTGGATATTTAATCCCAGTTATGGAGCTTGGAATGCACTGCTTGTACAAATCGGTGTTATTGATAGTTATCAATCTTGGCTTTCCACCCCAACCAGTGCCATGATAATTCTAATTGCATGTTATGTATGGAAAGTGGTCCCGTTGGTCGCAATCTTGACTTTGTCAGCCATGCAAACTGTCCCAGATGAACTCTACGAAGCTGCTATTGTTGATGGGGCGGGAAAATGGAAAAGCTTTTGGAACATTACTTTACCTTTGATTAAACCTTCTTTAATGGTTGTATTAATCTTAAAAACGGTTGATGCATTCAAGATTTTTGATATTGTCTTTATTATGACAAAAGGAGGACCGATGGATTCTACAAAAATGATTTCATTTCTTGCTTATCTAGAGACATTCAAGTACATGGATTTTAGCAAGGGTGCAGCCATCTCAGTAATTATGTCGATCATAATCGGTTTTTTGGCTTTTTTCTATTATAAAACGCTCAAAAGTGATTCTTAATTTTATAAAAAAATACAAAGAGAGATAACCGGAATGAATAAACGAACCTCATTACAAAGCTTTTTTATCTATTTTTTTGCATTGATACTAGCTATCATTGTTTTGGCTCCTCCAATATGGATGTTCATTTCGAGTATTTCTTCTCAAGCTCAATTGATTGAACTTCCTCTTAGATGGTTTCCCCGTGAACCTAGCTTTCATCGTTACATTGCGATGGTCACAGAAACTGGGGATGGCGCAGCCGCAATATTTCGTCTTACAGTCAGAAACAGCTTTATTATCGGGATTTGTGTAACTTTGATTTGTGTTAGTACTGGTGTTCTCGCAGCCTACGCGGCTTCGAGGATTAAATTCAAAGGAAAAGATGCAATCATGTTTGCTATGTTGTTTTCCTATATTCTCCCCCCAATTTTAATTATGGTGCCTTTGTATGTAACCATTAAAGGCCTCGGATTAATGGACACTCGTTTAAGTCTCATCATAATTTATTCAGCTTTGCTAATGCCTTTTGCAGTATGGACATTAAAAGGCTTCTTTGACACAATTCCACCTGACCTTGAGGATGCAGCAAGAATAGATGGTTGCACATACTTGGGTGCTCTTTTTAGAGTGGTTTTACCTCTTGCTATTCCTGGTATCGCAGCAGCTGCCCTCCTAGTTTTCATCCTTTCCTGGGAAGAATTTTTAATTGCCTTAGTGTTTACTTCAAGTCCTGACGCAAAAACAATTACCGTTGGAATTTCAGAATTCACAGACAGGTATAAGATAGATTATCCTTTCATGGCAGCTGGAGGAGTAATTGGTGCACTGATTCCTGTGTTACTAAGCATAATTTTCCAAAAGGGATTAGTTAAAGGTTTGACATCAGGTGCGGTCAAAGGTTAATAAAATCAGAATTTCGATAATTTTAATTATTTGGAGATAAAAAAATGACATCAAGAATTAATAAAGAAGAATTGTTAGCATATTGTAAAATTCAACCACAAGATTTGGTCGATCATCCCGACTCAAAAGTAAATGTACGTTTGCTTGATACAAAAGAGAAAGCAATGGAACTTGTTGGAAACATGATGGCTGAGGAAGTGATATCCAATAATAATAAAGGGAAGCCAACTCGTTGGGTCTTACCTGCTGGACCGATGGAACAATACCCAACTTTCCTCTATCGGGTTAACAGTGAACGAATTAGTCTTAATAATGTTCATATTTTCCACATGGATGATTTCTTAAACTGGGAATCCCGCCCATATCCTTTAAATCACCCTTACAGCCTTGAAGGGCGAATGCTCAATAATTTTTACGCAAAGATTGATAAAGAGCTATTAATGGCCGAAAGTCAGATCCATTTTCCACGCGTGGGAGACATGGATGGTTTTGATTTAGCTGTCGAGACAGTTGGAGGATTTGACACTGTTTATGCAGGAATGGGTTTCACTGGATTAATTGCTTATAACGAAGCGCCAAGATCTCCCTGGATAACAATTACTGAAGAGGAATATGCTAAATCAAAAACGAGGGTTGTTACATTGAATGAGGATACGATGATCGCAAATGCGGTTCGAAGTAAGGGTGGATTGACTCATATTCTTCCGACAATGGCTATTACCATTGGTTTCAAAGCTATGTTGAATTCACAGCGATGTGTTATCTTGTGCACAACTGGTAGTTGGAAACGAACTGCAATTCGTATGCTCATGTTCAGTGAACCAACTGTAGAATACCCTGCAACTCTCTTTCCTGCACATGTTCCCGAAGTTATTTTAATTCTTGATGAAAATACAGCTGTTTCCCCACTACCTATTGATTAAATAATTGGAGTAAAAATGATTATACCTGAAATCATAGTGCTTGGGCATCATGGAGTTGGACAAATTATTCGCGTCCACGCTTTTCCGAAACCTGGTGAAACAATCATTAGTCTAGGTCAACTTGAATTATTAGATAGTGGTAAAGGGGGAAATCAGGCTATATGTTTAGGACTTCTAAAATGCTCTGTTTGCTTCATTGGAAAAATTGGGGACGATAAACATGGTCATCTTGGTGAAAAATGGATGAGAGAGAGAGGTGTTGACACTTCTGGAATAATATTTTCAAAAGAATTGTCAACATCGCGTGGATTAATATTCATTGATGATCAAGGTCAAAACACCATAATTAATGGTTATCGCCCAGAAAATTATCTAACTTATTCCGATATTGAAGGTTTAATTCAAGAACGGGCAAAGGCAAAATATTTTCTCACTGGTTTTGAAATCCCTTTAAATGTAGCTTTGAAAAGCACTAAACTAGCCAAAGAATTAGGGATGTTTACAATAGTAAATCCGGGACCAGCTCCTCTCCATGAAATTGGTGACTTGTCATTTGTTGATGTCTTGATCCCCAATGAGACAGAAGCTAGGACTATTGCAAGAATTCCTGAAGGTGAAAAACTATCGAATTTCGAAATAGTTAATACCTTGAAAGAACACTGTAAATCTCAAGCTATTGTAATGACCCTTGGCTCTCAAGGTCTTTGCGGAATTGATAGTAATAATATTAATTGGTCATACCCTGCGTTAAAAACTAAAGTGGTAGATACACTCGGGGCTGGAGACGCGTTTGTCGGTGGATTTATCTGGGGATTGACAGAAAATAAATCCTTATTTGAAGCTTCACAATACGGTAATATAGTTGCTTCTTTATCAGTCCAAAAACAAGGAAGTTTTCCATCTTATCCCACAAAAAAGGAGGTTTTGGAAAAAAAAATCACTTAAAATATATTTTGTAAAAATTTTATGAGTTACTAACTAAAAAGAAGGAGAAATAATGAAAAAAGTATCAGTATTTTTAATGTTGAGCCTAGTTTTGATTCTAGTTGCTAGTTGTGCAAAAAACCCTAATAATACACCTACAAAAGAAGCGGTTGTCAACGAAGAAACAAGCAATGCTACAGAGGTGCCTGAGAAAATTGTACTTCGTGGACTTTATCAAAAACAAGCAGGCGTTCAGGTTGAAGATATGGAACGTCTGACAGCCCAGTATGAGTCTGATCATCCAAATATTGAAATTCAATGGGAGTATGTTGCATATGAGTCCATCCATGATAAAGTTGTAACCGCAGCGATGTCTGGTACTGATGCATATGACATCGTAATCCTCGATGGAATTTGGCCTGCAGAGTTCGCTGAAGCAGGTTTTATTCTTGATGTGACAGATTACTATACAGAGGAAATGAAATCCAGCTTATTCTCTGGTGCACTTGAGGAAGTTACCTATAAAGATCGTTATTGGGGTGTCCCATTTTTAAACGGTGTCTTGTTTTTCTACTATAACGAAAAATTGCTGAATGAAGCAGGTTTTTCCGAACCTCCAAAAACATGGGATGAATTAGCTGAGATAGGCTATGCTGCAAAAGAGAAAGGGGTAATTGAATATCCAGTAATTGGTTCATTTGGATTGACCGAACTTCTTATGTGTGACTATACGGTTTATCTGTATGCCTTTGGTGGTGAATTTTTTACAAACGATCTCAAGCCAGCTTTTAATAGTCCTGAAGGGGTTGCAGCATTACAGTATTTAATTGATGGGCTTGAAGGTGGACTTTACAATCCAGCTTCGCTTGAATCAGAAAGTGAAGAAGTTCGACGTATTTTCTCTCAGGGAAATGCAATGTTCTCGATAAATTGGACGTATGTAGCGAATTTGATTGAAGACCCTGAGGAATCCAACGTAATTGGACAAACAAAAGCTGCCCTTATGCCTGGTACTGATAAAGCTGTTTCAGCAACAGTAAATGGAGGAGAGGGACTTTCCATCATGGCTAATTCGGAACACCCTGACGAGGCATGGGATTTTATTGCATGGTTGATTTCTCCCAATGTCAACATTACTTATGCAAACCGTACGCTTCCTCTATATCCTGAGAACTTTTTACCAGGCAGCCCAGTTGAACAATCACAACCAAAATTAGCTCCAATCGCGGCCGAACAGTTAAGCTATATGTTTAATCGTCCAATTGTTCCATATTACACAGAAGCTTCGGAAATTTTGCAGCGCGAATTACAAACTGCTTTGTTAGGTAGAAAAACTGCTGAGAAAGCTTTGGCAGATGCAGAACAACAAATCTTAACCCTGCAATCTACATTTAAGTAAATTTTCTTTCCCTTAAAGAATGGACACTGTATTATCCAGTGTCCATTCTTTGATATCCCAACATGGGAAATCACTAAACATGAAGTTTACAGATTCTTATGGATTTTTATTCAAGTTGTAACTTGGTAATGTTATAGTTTGTATCTCAATTGACTAATCTTATTGAAGTTCGGAATTATCTTATATTATTGAAATTAATTTAATTTGTATAAAATATATATGACTTATATCGATATCGGGCATATTAGTTTTTTTAACTCATCATCTTATTAATTTTTTCCGATAAATATTATTTAGCAAAACCAATATTAAGAAATAATTATCTATGACAATGCTATGGAATTATTAAATGAAAAAAGATTTATCAGTAAAATCAAAAGCCATTTTTGTGTTGCTGATTAGTATTATTCTTTTGTCAATAGCCCCATTAATCATACGATGGGTCCCTGCGCCGGGAGTTGTTACAAGTTTTTATAGAATGTTTATCGCTGCATGTTTTATATCAGTAATAACTTTATTCCAAAGGAATTTTGCTAATAAAACTAAGACTTCTTGGAAACTCTGGATATTGCCCGTTCTTGCAGGGATGAGTTCAGGGGTTGATCATTCCCTTTGGAGTACTGCTGTTGGTAATACATTTGTTGCCAAAGCAAATTTATTGAATCATATTGCTCCACTTTGGGTAGGGTTAATCGCTGTCTTTATCCTTCGCGAGAAATACGCAAAAAGATTTTGGCTAGGACTAGTAATTGTGTTATCAGGTGCTTGGGCAATCTCGGGTGCGAATATTGAGGATTTCTCCACATTAAAATTTAATGGTGAAGGATTTGCAGTTTTTTCCAGTTTTTTCTATGCAGGCTATATAATTCTTTCTGAGCAAAGCAGGAAATTCTATGGTAGTTTGCATTTTGTGCAAATATCTTCATTTGCAGCATCATGTGTTCTAGGCATAATTATTCTTTTAAATGGTTGGTCATTGATTGGATACTCAGGCAGAACATATTTGTTATTTTTAACCGTAGGGCTGTTATCTCAAGTTGGAGGATATTATTGTCTCGCTTATTCGCTTGGAAAAATTCCCGCATCTATAGTCAGTCCATTTTTACTTCTACACCCAGTGGTCACCGCAGCTTTAGCATCTGTAATTTTTCAAGAAAATCTTCAAATATCCCAAATAATTGGTGGGGTTCTAGTGCTTGTTGGTATCTACATAATTACTTTGTCGAAACCAAAGGAAAAACTGATACAAACAAATGATACATCCTCCTGGCCAATAATCCCTTAATCATTTTGCATTTAAAAAAAAGAAGTTAATATTTATCAGTGATTTTCAACTTTGAGGCGGGTGGATCGTTTTTGCAAAAAAATTATGGACAACCACTTTAATTAAAAAATATAGTATTTTTGGGTAAAAAATTTTCAAATAAAATCTGTAGGTAGCGTTTTATTTTGTTAATTATTAAGACGGCGATGGGATTCGTACCTATTACAAAGTTTCTCAGACTTCTACCTTACCTCTAAGCGAAGTCACCGTCGGTTTTGTAGTTTTGAGAGGGCAACGAAACTAAAATTTGGGACCTTCCCTTGGTAAGGGGTTGTTCTACCAACTGAATTATATTCGCGGAAATCCCTTGTACTTCTAACCAACCAAAGGTACACACAGAGTAGAATTAATCGCCAGATTTTTTTTAAAATGTGTAAAGGCAATTACTATTTTTATAAAACGAACTCACCATATGGTAAATAACGAACCCTCCTATCAATTTATGGAATCTGAATCGTTAAAAGAGATAAAATTTCTTCTCCTCAAATTTTTTTGTACTCTGGATATAACCCAATTCTGCAAAATTTTGACTTTGATAATCGGTTTGCTTATTTCTTTTGGCATATATAAACCAGGATTTCATCAAGATCAAAAATGTGGTTTTTAAAATAAAGTGCTGATTGTAAATCTTTCGATACCATACACGGTTACTTGTCGCACGAATTTTTTCGAAGCATATTTCGCGAATATTCATACTCTAACTGGAATCTCAATGCTTCAAGCAGATCGATAAGGAATTTCTTACACAAGTGATAATACATTTTGTCCTATGTCAATGTCTGTTTTACTGGTGATATCCACAATTAATAAGGATATAGAAATCCCTATTCAAAAGTAGTAAATTAAGATTATGAGATAGAAATTAACAGAAGAAGTATAGTCATTATGAATTTAGAATCAGAAACATGGCATAACAAGCTAACCATCAACTAGATCAGAAAGACTATTTGCTTTAATACCCGCATGCTGATAAAAAAGATTATAGACAAACAGACTAAACCTGGCCATAAAATACTTGGTATTTGGAATTTTAGGAGGTGAGACCTCGGTGACCACAAAATGGCAAGGCATAAATGTGGAGAAAAGGGAGAGAGTCGGACAACAGCGACCCATATAAATAGGATGTGAGAAAATAAACCGATGATACCAAACGCTCTTTATGAGGACTTATATTTGGTAGGTTGCCTACCAATAACGAAATAAAAAACAAACTATTTAGTGGTGATGGTTGACTAGTAAATTTTGGGAAACCACATATCGAAGCAGCTAAAGGAGCAAGCATTATCCATATTGTTTACTCCACAGGATCTAAATAGATAAGCCTGTCTAGCGAATGGTTATCCATCTTCCCTAGTAACCGTAGTGAATACCAAAGTTCTCATCTAGATATACTCGAACTGGTTTTGATTCACGAACAATTTTATTAGTCAAAATAATGAAATAGAATAATCTTTCAAAACGGTCTGTCAATTATATCCAGCCTATAAAATACGTTTTGTGGAAGATGCAGGGTTAGTAATCAGAAAATGTTTGCTTCAGCTGGTGGATTACATTAAGAATTTGTGTTTCGAGCGAGTCCTTTGGTACGGATTGTTGGGTTCTATTAACCTTGTTTAGACCATTAAGAAATAAAGGTCTTGAGTGACCTGACAGATACTGGATTTTATAAATCCAAATATTAAGTTCTTTTTACCCATGCTGGACAATATCGACTGGATACTTATAATTCGGTTGGTTGCAAATCCGTTTAATTAATAATTCAAAACAAAATTTGTGAGTCTTGGTCGCAGACGGCATCAGTATTGATCGTCAGTCTGAACTGAATTCATCACTACTGTCCCTTTAGAAACATTTGATGTTGTAAAGCTGGTTTACAATGACTGGCGATTACACACCCTTATCTAACGTGGTTATAGTTTTAAACAAGAACAGAATCTAGATGTGGAAAATATTCAACCACAAGGGGTGTTTGTTTGCCATAGTTACGCTCGCAGCCCAGATCATGTTTGTCGATGATACGCATCACCCTCCAAATACTGTTTTCGGGTTATAGCAACTTAGATGTAAATTAAGGCTTTTCACCGATCGTAATAGTCCCTATTGTCTTTTAGCTAGTAATTCTTTCGTTATTACAACTTCAATAAAATTAGCTTTCGTTTTTTTTCACCCTTTAATCTTTCAGGAGATGAGTTAGGTGTAATCACCTGAACAATCGTTAAAACCAGCTCTTATCCGTATTTACGAATGTACTCTTCGGCTTCACGTACCAGATCGGTATTTCCGATAAATAAAGAAGTGCGTTGATGCAGACTGTGTGGCTGAATATCCAGAATATCTTCTTTCCCGCTGGAAGCAGCTCCACCGGCCTGCTCTGCAATGAAAGCTAACGGGTTAGCTTCATAGGTCAGGCGCAGTTTGCCTTCGGGCTTGGAAATATCCGATGGATAGAAAAAGATTCCTCCGGAAAGCAGTGTGCGATGGAAATCGACCACCAATGAACCTACATAGCGCATGGAGATCGAGCGCGTTTCACTGGTCAGGGCCTGTAAATTTTGTGTAAATTTCTGCACTCCCAGAGACCAGCGATTGAAGTAGCCTTGATTGACACTGTAATAGGTGGGGATGTTGGGTATGCGGATATTTTCATGCGAAAGCAGAAATTCCCCAATGGTCGGATCCAATGTGAATCCATGCACACCCTGCCCGGTGGTATACACAAACATGGTGCTGGCACCATACACAATGTAACCTGCTGCCACCATCTTGCGGCCTTTTTGGATACAATCTTCCACCGTGCCGGGGCCCGATTCACTCACGCGTGCATAAATGGCAAAGATGGTACCCACGCCTACATTGAAATCAATATTGGAGGATCCATCCAAAGGGTCATAAAGCAGCACATATTTTCCGGTTGGGTATTTATCCGGAATTGGCAAAATGTCTTTGTGCTCTTCGGAAGCGAGCACAGCCAACCTGCCGGTATGGTCATTCAGCATGTACAGAGTCTCGTCCGCCAGCTTATCCAGTTTCATCACCTGTTCACCCTGCACATTCACATCCCCGGTTTTACCTAGAATCTGTGCCAATCCAGCTTTCGCCATTTGACTGGCGATCATCTTGCCAGCCAGGGCAATATCATACAACAGGTACGTTAACACACCGGTTGCTTCGGGATGGAAACGCTCCTGTTCCAGAATATGTCTCTCAATCGTTATGACGCTATCGCTGATTGATGAAAACGGTGAACTAGCCATTATGAACTCCTCCTGATAGTTAAGATAGGTTATCAACAGGTCGGTAGAACAGCCAAACACAACACCCATTTTGGAAATTGAACTACCCAACCTCTATCTACGATTGTAGCCATCCCGGAAAATAAATCAAATCACAGGCATGATGATTTTCATCATGTTTTTGATGCATTTTCATCCAAACCAAATAGCGTATGGGGGGATTACTCCGGTTGAATATCCGGCCCGCTTTCAGCGGCAGTTTGTATTTTCGGCGCAGGCTTTTGATATTGCGCCAGGGTCGTCTGCAAGCGTACCACGCCCCTGGTCTGACGAATATACAGGATCGTCAGGGCTGTCCCCACGATCATCGCCAATATCCCAATCAACCCGGCTTCCGGGCCAAAAGCACCGCCGGTTAACAGATCAGGTCCACCTTGGGAGATTGTGATCAGACTGGTTCCGCTGTTGGAACCGCTCACCGGAAACCCAAAAATGTTGCCCTGAAAGAAATTCCAGGTGATGTGCAGTCCAATGGGGATGGCTAACTCACCGGTTAACACAAATCCCACCCCCAGAAACAACCCGGCCAGCACAATATTCAGTGTAGAAATCAGGGTAGCATTGGGATTGGTAGCATGCGCAATCCCAAATACGGAAGATGACAGAATATACCCAATCCACAAAGCGCCTCGTGGGCCCAGTTTTTTCCAATTCAGACCTTCGGCAATATTTCGTAAATGATAACCACGGAACAACATCTCCTCATAAATCCCGACCGCAATAAAACCAAGCAGCGCAGCCAGAATACTGCTCAGAAAATCGATGGGACTGCGCGCCTGGAAAAAGCTTTCAATGCTGACCCAGCCAAATGCTAATTCCATCAGAAAAATGAACACCATCAGAATTGCACCTAAAAATAACCCAAAACCAAAATCCGCCCACCAGCGACCCGAGAAGTGAAAACCGAAATCAACAAATTTGCGTCGATCCAATAACCAGCCGGCCAGGAAAAATGTCAGCACGATCACAATCACGGTGCCAACCCCATTCAAGGCAAAAAACCAGCCGCTGCCCAAACTCATGATCATATCTGTGATGGCTTGCTGATCCGTCAAGATTTGCAGGTCTGCCTGACCGCTGGCAGCCATAAAGAAAACCGCTACGATGCCTACAATCGCACCCACCAAGGCCAGTCCCATGAAAAACAACCCACCCTGAATCAGGATGCGCCACAGTGCACGCAGCCGTCTTTGCTCCCTGTTATAAAAAGGGTTCATTTCAAGCCTCCTTTTTTTGGACGGTACGCATGTGCTGTGCGAATTGCAACGCGCAGATTATTCCAATCCACCGTTGAGGGAATGGTGCAATCCGCCCCCAGTATGAAGCGTTCCGGTGCCGTTAATAAAACACTTTTCACCATTTGCTCTACCTGCCCGGCTGTTGCTTGCTTAATCGTGCCCAATCGCTCGATACCACCCATGAACGGTCGCTGAAAGAGCTCCGAAACCTGCTGCCCGCTCAGTCTCTGCTCACCCAGCTTTAAACTGCAATTGACCACATCGCCCGGATAATCCAGGAAAGGGGTCAGGTCGCGATAGCCATCCACATAATCACAAACGTGCAAAATGTTGAACGGGCACTTTTCATTAATCTCATTCATCAGCGCGAGATCAAACGGTTTCACACACTCTGCAAACAAAGCTGAGCCCTCCAGGCGGCTGGTCTCACCCCCCTGGGTGGAATGATAAAAACCATCCACTCCGGCGTCAATACAGGCGCGCACAAGGATGCGCAAACTCTCGGTGATGATTTCCAGCCCGCGCTTGACGGGTTCCGGGTTCTCATGCAAATGCCGCAGCAGGACATCATCGCCAACCGTATGCCCGGCGCACATGAAAGGGGAGTACAGCGTCTGGATCACCAGCGCCTCTTTTCCGGCGGCCTGCACCAGTCCTGTGGCAATATCGACTTGATTCTGGTAGAAATCGAGGCCGTATTTCGGCATCTTCAGCCAATCCTCGGGCTTGCGGATCTCCTCCCGCAGTGGGAAAACAGTCTCATACTGGATTTTAACGAAGTCCATTCCGGTGTAGTGAAAGAACTCCAGATGTTTATCGATGGCGGCCCGGCCCTGATGATATTGCGGATCAAAGTGCAGGAAAAAACCTGCCGGTATATAAGGAAGCTCTTTTTCAGCATCCAACAGACTCAACATCACATCGCGTTTATTCATCCTCATTGATCCTTCCTTCTGTATTCATAAGATCATTATTTCATCTATTTAGAATAGACAAAATTTTAATTCCCGTCAAGTGGTGGGGTTTAGGGTTTAGGGTTGAGGATTCAGGATTCGGGTAATTGAGGGTGAGTTGACTTGGTGGAAGGCGAAAGGCGAAAGGCGAAAGGCGGTTGGGATTAAGGGTTGAGGGTGGAGAGTTGATTAGTGGACTAGGTGGAAGGCGAAAGGCGGTTGGGATTAAGGGTTGAGGGTTGAGTGATTGAGAGTTGAGGGTGGAGGGTTGAGTCAAATTCAGGTTGGAAATGGTGCCGGGTTCGGGTTTTGAAGGGGTAAGAACGTTCGCTGCGATGTTGTTCCCGAACCCGGCATGATCCGATTAAAGCGCTGTTAGTGGAATTCCGGTAAAGCGCGAGATGGCGCGTAATTCTGGCAGGATGTCACCATAGGTCAGGACGACATGATGTTCCCAGCCATCGTCGAGCATGGTTTGAACGACATCCCGGGCAGGTTGGTTGACGGTCTGCGCCCAACCACCGGCCCGCCGGAGTTGTACTTTCTTGTCGAGCATCTCGACACTGATGGCCAGGATGCGGAATTGCTGGTGATGATAGCCAAAGCGCACCAGGGTACCTCGGCCGGGTTTGAGCGTGAACTGCACCTCACGGCCTTCTTCCCCGTAACGGATTTCGTCACTGGAGCGTGCCAGGCTGGGTGCGCCGCCGTAATGCCAGAGCGCCAGTGCGTTGGATTCATCGTCCCAGGCACTGATGTCGGCAAAGAAGGGGGTGGAAGCGGTCAGTCCATTTAGAATCGCCATGCTCAGCGCAGCATTCACGTCGCCTTCGGGTGCCAGCAGGTAGCCTTCATCCAGCAGCCAGCCCAGTCCCGGCCAGATGCCGCCCGGGTCTTCCAGCCCCATGATCTCCGGCCAATCTTTGATGGCAAACAGGCTATGTCCGCTGTTCTTCAGCACGGATCCCAGGGCAGTGTAATATTTTTGAATCGACTCAACCGACTCTGCCGGCAGGTCGCCACCTTCTATGCGCGGAAATTCTTTGACTGGCCCAGGGTTTTGATGACCTTTCTGGAGTTCCAGAACGACTTCACTCAGGGGGATATGGTCGATCCCAACCCCAAACGTTCGCCGGATGAGGAGCTCGTCAAAGACACATGGGTAGAAACCAGGGGCACGGAAGCCGATCAACCCGATGCGTTGCTGTTTTAAGGCCTCCAGCACCAGACCAGCTCGAATGTAGGCGGTCATCTGCACCTGCACTGTTGGATCACTAACAAAACCATGGATGGCTTTATGCGCAAATCCCATTTCGGCCAGGGTAAAGGTGGTCAGATTAGCGCCGCACAGGCTGTTGATGGCAATCCGTTTTTCGATCTCTGGTTCGGGCAGGGAGTGGATGATGATCGGGACGCGCACCCGTTCGGCGATGCTCAGTGGAACCTCACCATCCGGGAAGGTGCCTATCTGGATAATCAGCACCTGTGGGCGCTGGTGCGTCAGGAAATTCTGCACGGCTGCTTCCAGGGCAGGGTTATCCACCACTACATCCGATGGGCCAACCACCGTCCATGCTTCTTCCAGCCAGGCACGGGTTTCTTCCAGGTTGCGTTTTGCCACATCCTGGTCAAACCAGGGGACACCGACGGAGATTAACCCTACTTTTAATTCTTTATTTTCTTTCATAAGTTCCTTTCAAATGGGGTTCGTTTCTATGAATTCTGGGATTCGAGAAACACGAGGGTTTCAGACAGGGTGGGGATGCCTTTGCGGCCTCCCAATTGTGTGCATTTGATAGCAGCGACCGCACTGGCAAATTTCAGACGGTATTGTGGCGTCCATTTTTTCTGCAGGCAGGCGTACAAATAGGCACCGTGGAAAGAGTCACCGGCACCGGTGGTATCAACGACATATACTCGGAACGCTGGTTGGTGAAAATGGGTCTGCTGATCCCAATACCAGCTGCCATATTCGCCATCCGTGATGACGACTTGCTGGTTTTTATATTTTTGCAACAATTCTGCTCCGGCTTCCAGGATGCTGGCTTTGCCGCTGGTTGCCAGGGCAAACTTTTTGGCAACCACCAGAATATCCACCAGTGGCAGCAATTGGGTTAACTCATCCCACATTAATTCGCCGGCACCACCATCAAAAGAGACCAATACACCATTCTGTCTGGCAATTTTGGCGGCATGAATCGCAGCCGGTGTGAAGAATCCATCCAGGTGCAAGGCACGGGCATGTTTGATCAGGTCAGCGGGGACCTCTGCGGGTTGTAAATCTTCCGCAGTAGATTTTTGAAAGAGAATGGCACGCTGACCATTGCTTTGTTCCACCAGGATGACAGAAGCCGATGAGACGCCTGCATCCCGTTGCGGGCAATGGGTACAATCAATGCTGTATGCACCTAATTGGTTCACAATCTGGCGGGCAGTGTCATCCGCTGCCAATGACCCCAGATAATGGGATTTAGCACCCAGGCGCGCCAGGGCAACCAGTGCTGTCGCGACCGGGCCGCCACCCTGCATTTCCAGGGCTGCAATCGGAAAACAATCATTGGACTGTGGTAGACGCGGGGTTTGCGCCAGAATATCAAGTGTTGCCAACCCCAAACCGAGCACGTCGTACTTTTTCACGCCTCCTCCGGGTAGAAATCCTTCAGCACCTTGCGGCGCTTATTCACTTTGAGTGCTTTAAAGATCTGGGTTGCCCATTCTGCCAGACTTTCACTGACTGGGGCGATGACCTCATCCGGCAATTGCCAGAGTTGGGTCTTATAAATACCCCAGGCAGCCCAGCGGGCCTGATAGAAACGTTGTGCTGGGCTCAGGTCAGCGCGCACATCCAGCTGATCGCCTTCCGCAGCCTGTGTGGTGGAGACCAGCTCCCTTTTCATTTGTGCGAGCAAATCCGCCGGAAAAGCTGGATGATCAAAGAGGATATTCTGAATCTGGGTGGCAAGATGGACTTCAATCACACCTGCTTTGGGTAATTTTGCCAGATCTTCGAAATGCAGGGTGGAGGCACCATGCTGCACCATGCCCGACCAGCCAAACTGGCGCGCTTGTTCTGAAAGTGCTGCAATCAGCTCAAAATCAACGCTCATACGTCCGGTGCTTCCATCCGGCAGGACGATGCCGCTGTGGGTGGTACCGGTTTGAGCGCTGATTTTATCGAGGCCGGGTGTGTCATCGCTAAGTTGTTCTTTGAGTTCAGCGTGGAAGGCTTCCAGATCGGCAAGGCTGGTATTACGGCCACCGATTTCACCCACTTCACCACCCAGGGTGATATGAATATCATGCGGTTGCTGATCGCGAATGGACTTGATTAATTGGGCAGTACCCTGCGCATTGGGTTGATGAAAGCCGGTTAATTCGCTGGCATTTTCATCAAACAGGTGCGAACCATCGATATCAATCTGGTAAAAACCACTCTCGATTACCTGCACAGCTAATTTTTCTAAATTGCTTAAATCCTCAGCATTTTCAAGGCTGAAGTGATCCCCCTGCAGAAAGACGGGCCCACGATAACCTTCTTTGAAAGCGGCTGCCATCACCATGGCGGCGTATTCCTCGAAGGTTTGATCACAACCACTGGATTCGGAAGGGGCTAATTCAAAAATAATGGGGCCACTTTTGGCCTGCATGGCAGCCCGCCAGATAGCCCGCGCCAACGGGTAGGTCAGACCGCGCACATTGAACGCCGGAATGGTCATGGCAGCCAGTTTGCCGCTTCCCAATGCCTGGTAAACAGGTGCAATCGAGGCCGGATACAGACCTTTTTCCCAGGTCAGGTTGAGAATCTGGACTGCCTGTTTCTTGCGTTCTGCACGGGGTGCCATTGCCAATGCCAGAATATCCTGCTCTAAGGATGCTTCGGTACACATGATTAAATCCTTTCACTGATCCAATGGTTTTTGGTGTATTTTTGAATAGCCAGTTCGTCCAGCTCCAAACCCAGCCCGGGCAGCTCTGTGAGGCTGATGGAACCGTCTTCATCCACCTGGAAAGGCTTTTTGAGCATGAAATCACGCGCTTCAATCGTCCAGCCGGGCGGGTCAACCGGGAATTCAAACCAGGGGCAGTTGGGCAAGGAGGCTGCCAGTTGTAAATTGGCTGCCAATCCAATGCCGTTCGACCAGGTATGCGGGATGAATTTCTTGAAGGACATTTCAGCCAGTGCTGCCACTTTTCTGAGTTGGAAGATGCCTTCCGAGAAAGAGGCATCAGCCTGAATGATGTCGTAGCAATTCATGTCGATCAGCGTTTTGTATTCATGCAGCCCGATATTCAGTTCACCACCCGCGATGGGAATATCCACTGCGTCAGCCAATTGTGCCAGTTGCTGGTAGTTGTAGCGCGGCAGGGGCTCTTCCAGCCACAGAACATCCAGTTCCTGCATGGCGCGTGCAACCGTGAGAGCTTCATTGTAGGTCCAGGCTCCGATCGGATTGGGAGAGGGCATTACGTTGGCCTGATTGGCGTCCACCATCAAATCAATTTGATCTGCGAAGACCGAACGGACGTGCTCCACCAGGGCAATATCATCCTTGATGTTGGGGCGGCGCAGGCGCAGTTTAAAGGCTTTCATGCCGACACTGCGCAACTGGTGGATGCGTTCCACCTGTTCTTCGCGGCTGGGTACTTCCGCCAGGCTGGCATAGGCTGGGATGCGCTGCTGGAAACCTCCCCATAGCCGGTAAACGGGTTGCTGGCTGGCTTTGCCAATGATGTCCCAGAGCGCCATCTCGAATGCCCACGGGTAGCTGCCATCCCGAACTGCATTGCGTAAATAGGGGCTGATCTGTTCCACCATGAAGGGGTCTTTGCCCAGAATATATGGGGCCACCAAATCAGCGAAGGTGTGAATCCCCAACATGCCAACTTCCGGACCGGCGCCGATGCCGCTGATACCCTCATCCGTATGCACACGCAAAAGCGTACAGTTGGTGGTGGTAAAGACACGGCCAGGTGCCCAGGATGGGCGTAATGGTGCTGGTAACGGGTATTCAAGCAGACTACATTCAATTTGATTAATTTTCAAGGGTACCTCTTTTGATTAAATAGGATTGGATTGGTGAATGGCATGCAGGAGTTGTTGCGCGCCTTCCTGAATATGCTGCTGGAGATAGTTTGCGGCGGTTTGATAATTGCCGGCGCGAATCAGGTTGACGAGTTTGCTATGGCGTTCCACCAGGCCTTCGTAGGAAGGATAGTGACTGCTGACGGTATAAATGACCATGGTGATCTGGGTGGACATTTGTTCCCAGATGCGAATGGTGCGGGATAATTCGGATAAGTTCATCAGGGTGCGATGGAATTGATTATCTAAAGCAGCCCCTTGCAAACGATCTTCCTTCTGTTCAAGGGTGACCATTTGAGACACAATTTCGTCCAACAGACCCAAATTAACATGATTGTTGCTGGTCATGATTTCTTTTAAAGCGATGATTTCGAGCGCCGATCGTAATTGGTAAATTTCCTTGACATCATCGGCTGTCAGACTGACCACGAAAGAACCTTTGGAGGGGATGATCTCAACCAGACCATCCTGTGCCAGCCGGCGGATAGCTTCCCGCACCGAAATACGGCTGACGGACAACTGGTCTGCCAGGGGTTGCTCTACCAGATGCTGGCCGGGTTTTATCTTTTGGGTCAGAATGGCGTGTGACAGGTTCTGGTAAACCTGATCCACCAGGAGGGTCTGCGATTTAATCGGTTTTAAGGCTTGCTGCCATTCAGTAGTTGAAGAAATCTGGGTCATGGGATCCTTTTCTCTAAAAATTTACTTGAAAATCACCTGGTAGGTGTGTTTTGGAAGGGTCTGGAAACGAATATGATCAGGGTTTCCATCCAGGTTGGTGTTTTCGGTGGGTATTGGTTGACCATGATCATCCTGCACCTGGTCGAGCTGTAGGTCAGCTGTCATCATGCGTATAGAGATAAAACGCTCAATGGGTTGTGCTGCCACTTGCAACGTATGGGTGGCTTCCAGCCAGCGAAATTGGGTGCCGTCATGCAATTCGAAACGGCCATCGGCACCGGGATAGATTTGCAGGCGCAGGTGATCCCCGGCAACCTTAATCTCTGGTTCATCCACTACGGGCAGTAAGGTGTCTGCTGAGGGATCCAGGAGGGGGATGAGCGCACCGGCGCGGGCGAATACCGGAATCTGATTTAATTCGGCAGTGACAACAATCTCCCGACCTCCCGGGTAGGTCTCGCCACTCCAGAAATCACGCCACAGCCCTGGTGGCAGATACACATGCCGTTTGGTACTGTGACCGAAGTAGACTGGTGCCACCAGCAACTCGCGCCCGAAACAATATTGAAATTCTGCGTTTGCCTGCCAGATGGCGGGGTCATCCGGAAAAACCAGCGGCATGGCGCGCAGGATCGGCATCCCGGTTTGCGCGGCTTGTATGGCGTGAGTGTATATATAAGGAAAGAGATCGCTGTGAACCCGTGCGTAGTGCCGGTAAATCTCCAGGATTTCTTTGGAGAACTTCCAGGGTTCGCGGCAGCCCAGACCATGCAATTGCATGATCGGGGAAAAGGCACCGAATGCAATCCAGCGCGCAAACACTTCCTCGGTCGGCTGTCCAAAGTAACCGCCAATATCGCTGGCCCAGAAGGGGAATCCCGACAAACCTGCAGTCTGGCCAGCCATGATGACGCTCGGCAAACCGGTGGCGGGGCCAAAATCTGCACTCTGATCACCGGCCCAGATGGCAGAGTACGATTGTGATCCATCCCAGGCGGAGCGGGCCAATAGAATGCCATGGGTATGGCGGGACATAGCCTCATAGGTGACCTGGTTGTAAAGCTGCGGGAAGCGATTATGCATTTCACTGCCCGGACTGCCATCATAAAAGACGGCATCCGCAGGCACCTGTTCACCAAAATCGGTTTTGAACCCATCCACTCCCATCTTTACCAGACGCTCGATTTGGTTTTGCCACCAATCGACAGCCTGGGGGTTGGTGAAATCAAAGCAGGTGCCTATAAACCCGGGGCTGTTGCCCAGGCGATGCACATAGGGTTGGCCGGACGCATCTTTGATCAGGTAACCATTTTCAGCACAGAACTCATAGATCGGGCTGGGCGGGTCATTCCTGACCATCCAGGGAGCAATCCACAGGATGATGCGGTACCCGAGCTTGCGGGCTTCAGTGATCATCCCCTGCGGATCGGGGAAGTTGGCATTGAACTGAAAATCATTCAGCTCGGATTCCCAGGCAGCATCGATCAGTTTGACCGACGCGGGTAAATTGAGCTGGCGTTGCAAACGCAGATCTTGTTCCACTGTTGATTGTGTCTCAACCGTCCAGTCGCGTGATTTCCAGGGTCCAAAAATCCAGGCTGGAGGTTGATAGAGGGGCTTATCCAATAATTGTGTGTAGCGCGCCAGGAGCTCCGCAAAGGGTTTCCCGGTCCAGAGCTGGAAGCTGAGTTGATTGTGCTCGCTGCGGATGGAAACCAGATGGGGGTCATCATAACAGGCCAACCTGACCTTGCTGCGATAGGCTGTCAGCAGGCGCAGACCATAACCGGCACTGGACATAAAAAATGGAACCGGTTTGTACGCCAAACCGCCCGAAGCACCATTGGAGACCTGCAGATCAATTTCCTGACCGCGTTGGTCGATGCGGTTGAACCGCTCGCCAAAACCGAGATAATGCTCATCCGGATGCGCAATGAAATCGATCCCAATCGCTTCAATGTTGGGGTCTGGCGCAGATAACTCCACCAGGAGAAGGTTTTCCTGAATGGAAATCCGCAGGTTCAGATTTGTGCGGGCAGCTTCGGGCGCTTCAAATTGCAATAAGCATTCGTCCGCTAAGGTTTGTTTTCCGATGAGAGCAGCACTGAGCCACTTTCCTGAAATGCGCATGCGCACAGAAATCCATTGAAAAATATCCTGGCCCGAATCAGTTTCTGCAATGGATAAAGTAAAAGGAGCATCAGAAACGGACAGGGAGGCTGAGGAAGAAATTGGATGATGAAAAATTATTGCCATCGGCTGCTCTTTGGAAAAGGTTTTCTGGTATACGGTATACCGTCTACCATCATTATAGAGGATTCAAAATAAATGTCAAGCACGGCAAACAATAAGGAATAGTGTAGGTCTGGATATTTATTATTACTGGAAAATAATGCTGTAGAATAATTGATCTGTCAGTATTGCTTAATATCCGTTCATATTTACTTGACATTGTTTTTTCAAAATGCTATGATTTTCATACTTTTCTTACCCAACCAATTTCATCTTTCACCACAAATCAGAAAAATCGGAACACTATTTGGAAAATTATCAAACAAATATGCAGAATTTTTCAGACCCCCGCATCATCTCATTAACGCATGCCACAATCTGCTTTGCAGGTTCAATCAGTGGCATTCGAAACAGCCCATGAAAGGAGAAAAGGAACCCTCAACTTGTCAATATCCAATGTAAGTATGACCAATACCTTAAAGGAGAATGAGAATGAGAAAAAAATTTAGTTTGTTTTCAATATTGTTTGTGTTTGTCTTTCTGATCGGTCTGGTGGGTTGTAGCCCGGCAGCAACTCCGGCAACTTCTGAACCAGACACCCCGGCTGGTGAGCCTGCCGAACCGATGGAAGACACGCAAGAACCAACCGCACCTGCTGAACCGGCAGAAGCACAGGATTTCATTACCTGGTTCCAGTATGACCAGGAAAATGTCGATCCTGCCAGTGATGAACGTACAGGGAATGAATACCTGCGGAATAAGATCCCGCAGTTCAATGAGGAGTTCGCCGGCAAATGGGTCTGGAACAGTGTCCACAAATCATTTGATAAAATTTCAGGCGAATTGGTTGCTGCCCATATTTCCGGGGGCGATGTCCCCGATTTGGCGGAGATGGAAGGCAATGTATTGATGACCTACTACCGTAATGGTGTTCTGAGCGATCTGACCGAGTGGGCACAACAACAATCCTGGTATGAAGATATCGACCCGAGTGCCAAAAATGCCTGCACCACCCCGGATGGCGCACTGCGCTGTATCCCGCTGGCCGAGCGACCACATTTGACCTACGTCTGGGCAGACCGATACCCCAACGGCTATCCGACCACCCCAGAACAATTCATGGTTGAAGCTGAACGTCTGAAAGCGGAAGGACTGAGTGCTCTGACATTCTTTGGATCAACTGCTTATGGTGGCGATGGCGCTACCCGTGCTGTCTGGGCGATCATTCGCTCCTTTGGCGGCACCTATTATGATGACGAAGGTAACATGCTGCTGAATTCACCTGAAACAGTGGCTGCCGTTGAATTTTTACGGGAGATCGTAGCGAATGGTTATGTTGCTGAAGCATCCTTCGCCGGCAGCTTCCTGGAAGAAGATGCATTCAAAGATGCATCCGCCGGTGCAATTCCCACAGCATTGTTTGGTTACCGCTACATCAATCCTTTGACCGCTCCGGATGGCACCAAATACGATACGGGTACTTCTGAAGATATGATTAATGCCATTACGGCTGGAGATGTGGTCATGCGGCCGTGTTTTGCGCCGGAAGGAAACACCCCCGGTTGTAATATTGATGTTCAGGCTGTGGCAATTCCGGTTGGTTCCAAGAACGTGGAAGCAGCCCATGATTTCATCAATTGGTTGATGACCCCAAATGAGAATGCAGAATTTGCCGTCGGGCCGGGGGGCGGATTCCCGGCGTTGAAATCAGTGCAGGACCATCCAACCTTCCAGACGCCTTTCTATGAACAGGCAAAAATAGCTCTGGACGCCAGTGTCTGCACCCCCTGGCAGGGAACCCTGGAGCGGCCCAATGAAGCCCAGGAGATCATCATGAATGCCATTTATAAACTGATCAAAGAAGATCCAACACTGGATATCTACACAGAATTAACCGCGGCGCAGGAAGAATATAACGCCAACAATTAATTAAGTATTACTAAAAAATATCAATACGAGGCCAGAAACTGCAGGGACAAAATCCTTGCAGTTTCTTTGTTTCAGCATTTTGATGGCGGGCTTTTTTGTAACTTCCTTCGAAATTTCACATGCATTCAGGATAATGCGATCATCGTTAGTCCGCGTTAACCTTAAATTATTCAGTAATACTTGAAATCAGTTCATTTCTACTTGACAAGCCTATCTGCACATGCTATTATATTTTCATTAATGCAACAATTTTTTCCAGCAACTTTTCATGTAAATCTATAAGAGGAATTACAGTTCTGCCATTCAATAAGTCAGGATTTCGAATTTGGCAGAGTCCCGCGGGAGTAATTAGTAATGCTTATTCATGCTGCACTTCCAGGAAAAGACTTGATTAAAACAATATTTCCCAAAACGTCCATTTTTCATAAAGAGATTTTAATCTCCTCGTTCAAAGTAAAAATTTGATGGGGATATTTTCATTCGTTTTCTGCCGTGGGGAATCAACCTCGCTGAGAAAACAGTTTTTTACCCGAGTGGCTGATCATTAAAAGAATTTACTTTGCAGCAGACATCTATCTTAAGGAGGTGATTTACTCACAAAAAAATCTTTCCACCTACCATGTAAAAAAAATTATTTCAAGGAGAATAAGAATGAAAAGCAAGAAACAATTAATTTTGACCGCTCTCATGTTGGTCGTTTTCACATTCGGTTTAGTCGGTTGTCAACCAGCTGAAACTCCAGCTGAACCAGCCGAACCGGCTGCCCCTGCTGAACCCGCTGAGCCAGCAGCTCCTGCTGAACCAGCTGCACCAGCTGAACCGGAAGCACCGGCTGAAGCAGTCGATTTTGTGACCTGGTATCAATATGACCAGAACAACACCGACCCGGCCAGTGACGAACGTGTTGGTAATGAATATCTGGCCAAGAATATCCCGATTTTCAATGCTGATTTTGCTGGTAAATGGAACTGGGTCAATATTCCAAAAGCATGGGATAAACAAACTCAGGAATTGGTTTCCGCAGTAATAGCTGGCGGTGAAGTACCGGATTTGATCGAGCTGGGTGGCCAACAGACCATTACCTATGTCAATAATGGCGCTTTAACTGACATCACTGAATGGGTGATGGCTCAACCCTGGTATGCTGACCTGGAACCGAGTGGATTATTAGCCTGTACCGGTCCGGATGGAAAAATTTACTGTGTACCCACTGCTGAACGTCCGCATCTGACCTATGTCTGGGCAGACCGCTATCCCAATGGTTACCCAACCACTCCCGAAGAATTTATGGTCGAAGCTGAGCGCCTGAAAGAAGAAGGGTTCTACGCCTGGACATATTTCGGCTCAACCGCTTACGGTGGATCAGCCGCTGGTCGTATGTACTTTGCCTTCTTTGCCTCCTTCGGTGGCGGTTATGATGATGGCAATGGCAACATGCAACTCAATACACCTGAGAATGTTACCGCCATGGAATTCTTACGTGAAACAGTAGCGCGCGGTTACAACCCCGATACCGTTTTCGCTGGTGACTTCCTGGAAGAAAACTCCTTCAAAGATTCTTCCGCTGGTGCGATCCCCACTGGTTTGTTCGGTTATCGCTACATCAATCCTTTGACAGCGCCTGACGGAACAGCCTATGATCAGGGTTCTTCTGAAGACATGATCAATGCCATTGCAGCTGGTGATGTTGTGATGCGCCCGATGTTTGCCCCCGAAGGTATGGTACCTGGCTGTAACCTGGATATCCAGGGTCTGGGCATCCCCACCGGTGCCAAGAATGTGGAAGCTGCTTATGATCATATCAACTGGGTCATGGGTGACTTAACCCGCCATATTGAATATGTGCTTGGCCCTGGCGCTGGTTTCCCAGCTTTGGTTTCAGCACAGGAATTGCCCGAAATGCAGACTCCCTTCTATAAAGAAGCTGCCGGTGCGATCAACCAGAGTGTTTGTCGAAACTGGGCTGGTTCTTTAGAGCGACCAGCTGAAGCTGCTGAAGCAATTGCTGGTGTGATCTTCAAACTGATCAAAGCAGAACCCACCCTGGATATTGCCACAGAACTTCAAAAAGTTGAAGACGAGTATAACGCTAACAATTAATTAGAGAGTTAATCAACAAACTTCTCGCAACTTAATTTCATGAAGGTGGGAAGGCATAATATCCTTCCCACCTTCAAACTGTAATAACTGGTCAATCCGACATTTGGATAACTAACTTGCTTTTCGGAATCTTTTTCGAGTTGGTTAGAGTCAGCTTGTATTGAATTATCCAAACTAGCAGAAGGTCTGAAGGTTTCTTTCCTTGATCGACATGACTGGCTTAATGATTGGAATGAGCGGTATTACGAGATCACCCATTTTTGAAAGGTGAATCAGCATGCAAAAGAGTCCCGCATTAAAACGTAAACGCTTTGAGATAGGCAAATCCTTGCCTTTTTGGCTTATTTTGCCCACGATAATCGTTATTTTGGTTGTTCAGGTCTACCCCGCTATTTACACCATCTGGCTCAGTTTTCAGGAGAGGGAGCCACAGGGCTGGAATTTTGTCGGGTTTAAAAATTACGATCGATTATTTAATACTGGATTATTTCCAGAAAGCATTGGCCATACAGTTATCTTCCTGGTTGGTTACACTTCCTTGACGCTTGTTCTGGGTTTTGTCATTGCCAACTTACTCAAACGTAATGTGCCTATGACTGGCTTATATGTAACCATTCTTTTTATTCCGTGGATTATTGCGGATGTGATTACCGGGCTGGTTTTTCGTTTGATGGTTTCTCCCGATTATGGTCTCTTTTCTGGTTTTCTGGCAGAACGGGGAATTTCGGTTTTGATAGATTCGAGACCCGAGGCTTGGATAGGGAATTTTCCGTTTCCTCCTTCGCCTGCGATGATCTTTTTGATTTTAGCCGCCTCATGGCGAGCGCTACCCTTTATTACCTTGTTGATTCTGGCTGCTTTGCAAACGGTGCCCAGCGAAGTGCTGGAAAGTGCGCGCATCGATGGTGCCAATGGTTTGCAAATTACCCAACATATCACCGTTCCTTTAATTATGCCGGCGATGGTGGTCGCCCTATTCAACCTGACGCTGGGCGGCATGAATGGGGTAGGGATGGTCTTCAGCCTCACGGGGGGTGGGCCTGGCACTGCCACCTATGTGCTCAGTTATTTTCTGTATATTCTGGGTTGGGGTCAACTCCGCTTTGGACGTGCAGCCGCGCTGGCACTCTTGATTGCGGTCGTCAATTGGTTCTTAATCTTCCTGGTCTTACGTACGACCAGAATCCATGAAAGGGACCACTAATGAGCAGCTCAAATCAATTCTCACGCCGTAAATGGGAAGAAAGACTGATCGGACTGACTTTATTGCTGGTTAGTATCTTTGCGATTTTTCCCATTTTTACCACAATCACCATTTCCTTCAAAGAACAGGCAGATATCACCCGCAAGCCGCCTATATTTTTCCCCTGTGATACCCCGGAAAAATCCTTTGAGTGGAGTGCCTGCCGCTGGGCGGTGGAAGGTTGGGAACGTGTATTTGCACCGAAACCAGATGAAAATGCGCTCCTCGGTTTCAAATTGACCGGGAACCTGGTCAAGACTTATATCCCCAACACTATTCTGTACGCGTTTTCCTCCGCCATCGGTGTCACCTTATTAGCCAGCCTTTCCGGTTTTGCCTTCTCGCGCTACCGCTTTAAAGGTCATAATGCTTTGATGACCGGCATCTACGCCGTCACGGGTATTCCGTTGATCACCAATATGCTGGCGTTGTATCAGATGAGTATTACCTTTCGGAAAGGGTTGCCCTTCTGGGATGACCGCCTCTTTCTGATATTTGTTTATTTCGGATTCTTTTTGCCGCTCAGTGTCTGGATCACCAAAGGGTTCTTTGATGCCATCCCGAGAGAATTGGAAGAATCGGCATTGATTGAGGGTTGTTCCCCTCTGGGTGCGATGTTCCGCATTACCATGCCATTGGCAATTCCTGGTTTGATCTCGGTCTTTTTGATGACATTTGTGAATGTCTGGAATGAGTTTATTGTGGCTTACCTGTTGGTGACCAAGAACGAATATAAACCAGCTATGTTTGGTTTGTACGATTTTCTGAGTCAGAATATTGTTAATATGCAAGTGCTGGCGGCTGCCTGTTTGATGATTGCTGCCCCCATCATTATCCTCTTCATCTTTACACGCAAAACCTTCTTCCGGGCTATGGTGGAAGGCGCGGTTAAAGGATAATTGGACAGCATCTTGAATCTGATGAAAGAACCAGCTACGCTAAGACAGGAGTAATCTTTTTTGGGTGAAAAAACCAGCATAAATTCAGAACAGGGTCGATTAAGGCTGCATAAAGGATTTCCCAATCCACACAGTGCAGCCGATCGTCAATTGTTTTTATTGTCTGGTGATCCAACCAGCGTATTGATCGAAGAAATAATCCCGGATGAAGGCCTTGTCTTGCCAGAAGCATCACCAGCGCTGAAAAATAATGATTTCTTTCTGACCATCTATCATTTCAATGATGTTCATGGTCATCTGGTGCGGTTTCTCCCGGATGGAGAAGAACCGGTCTTTACCCGCATGGCTTATCAAATCAATCAAAAACGACAGAAGGTTGCCAATGATCCACAGCATGCGGTGCTGACGCTATCCGGTGGGGATGATTGTATCGGTACCGTCTTCGATGAGTTGATGGATGAACCATTCGGGTCACAACCGGTGCATGCCAGTTATCGTCTATATTCCCAGGCCGGGATTGATCTATCGGTGCTGGGCAATCATGATTTTGATATGGGCCTGGATGTGTTGAAACAATCCATTGAAAATGATGCCTCCTTCCCCATCCTGGCAGCCAACCTGATTGATTGCCCAACCCTGCAGGGATTATATTACCCGGCAGCCTTGATGGTGATCAAAGGAATTCGGGTTGGTATCATCGGGTTAGCAACCTCCGCTGAGTGCAAAATCAGCAAAAATAATAGTCGTATCGTTAACCCAGTACAGACTGCTTTAAATATATTGCCAGCCTTCCGGCCATTGTGCGATGTGGTGATTTTGCTAACCCATCTCGGATACAGCCTGGCAGCCACTTCAGCGATTACGGCGGAAGCAGGTGATGTGGAATTGGCAAAACAACTGCCTTATGCCGGCGTGCATCTGATTGTGGGTGGTCATTCCCACAATGAGTTGAATCACCAGGGACTTAACCCTCACAATATTGTGAATGGGATACCGATCGTTCAGGCTGGTTCCTTGGGGCGGTATCTAGGCCGGGTTGATGTACGCATCCGTGAAAAATCGGCGGCGGTGGTACATGTGCGCCTGATGGCAACCGAAACCCTGCCGGTGGACCTCGAATTGGAAGAAAAGGTGATGAAGCCATTAGTTCAGCGCGCCCGCAGTTATTTTGCACGCGTTCTGGGTAAGGTCGGAGATGATCCAACCCTGGGCACAGATTATGTGCGTAACACCTATGCCTCCGGCGAGCTGGCACTGGCAAACTTTATCACCGATGGGATGGTCAAACAACTGAAGAAAGCTGGTCAGAGCGTTGATCTGGCGATGATTGATTCGAGCTGCCTGCGTCGGGGGCTGGCGGTTGGGGAACAACTGACATATGGGGATTGGTTCAATCTGATGCCCTTCGCTGATACGATCCGCTTTTACCGGCTCACTGGCAGTCAACTGCGGGATTTGATCCACGATAATAGCCGGCGTATCGACCTGCCGGGGGAACCGAATACCGAACGTGGATTTTTGCAATTCAGTCAGGCGTTGCGCTATGGGGTGGAACTTCGTCGCACCCGTGCGGATATCCGGGTAAGCCAAATCATCATGAACGGTCGCCCGATCGAAGAACAATTGGAGCAAGAATTTATCATTGCCACGACCAGTTTTGTCCGTGAGCTGGCAGGAAACTGGGAAAATTGTGGTGATCAATCACCCGACTGTGACTTTCTCCATATCAATGATTTTCCGCATATTGAATCAGATTATTTTTTGCGCCGTGAATTGGTCAACTATATTATCGATCGGGGTGGAATTACCCATGAGACGGGTGCCAAACTGGACGGGCGCTTACGAGTGGAGGAAAGAATGACAGAACAGATTACCAATCTGAGTATCAGAGAATTTAACCGTGAAATCAGTTTCCAGAATCATGCCATGGCCGGCGCTGTGATTGCCAACGCTGCTGTTTCTGCGCTTTCACTGGGTTTTGCCTGTATTCGTATTACCCTACAGCAACTGGCTGATCAGGCGACCCCATACCAGTCTAAATTGGATCAATTAGCCAGCATTCAGGAACAGTTGCTGGATATCTGCGATAAAGATGCCACCGCCATCGGGTTGTTGGTTTCTTTACGCAATGCGGGTGATGAGATGCAGGGGCAGCGGTTGCTGTGTGAATTTCCTACCCGCATCAGTCAGTTATCCATCATGGCTGCCCAGGTGATGCAGGATTTCCGCAGCCATATCATTGATCAGGTGAAAGACGATCTGGAAATGAGCATCAACCTGCTGGCGGGCACAGCCCGGTCAGCCATGTTGTTGCTGGATAGCAATTTGCGCCAGTGGCGTGACCCCGCATTGGGGGACCAATTTGAACCGCTTTTAGAGGGGCTGATCAGTGACATTGAGCACCTTAGCCCTGTAAAACGGATTCGGTCGTAGGGTAGAGAGAAAAGATATTGCAGATAGAAAGGTTTTCAGAATGAGCACGATTATAATCAAAAATGGTTCCGTGATCACCCTCAATGATCAGAAACAAACTTTCCAAAAGGGGTACGTTCTGATTGAAAACGACCTGATTGCGGAAGTTGGTGCTGGTGATCCTCCCGAGGCATTCTTAAAAGCAGATCAGGTGCTGGACGCAGCCAATATGGCCGTCATGCCAGGTATGGTCAATGCCCACACCCATCTTTTCCAAACCTTTATCCGCGGGCTGGCGGATGACAAACCACTGCTGGAGTGGCTGGAAGCAGCCATCTGGCCGGTTGCCAAAGCGATGACCCCGGAAGATGCTTATGTAGCTGCCATGGTTGGCATGCTGGAGAATATTCGTGGTGGGGCTACTTCAGTCATCGATCACCAATATATTCACACCGACCCGTTCAATGATGATGGGGTCTGCCAGGCTGCTGAAGAGAGTGGCATGCGCTTCTTGCTGGCGCGTGGCTGGGCGGATATGAATTATCATCCAACCTTCATGGAAGACCAGGCGCGTATTGTGTCTGAAACCACCCGTTTACGCGATAAATGGGAAATCAACGGCAACGGGCGCATCCGGGTTGAATTTGGCCCCTTAATCCCCTGGGGCTGCACCGATGACACCATGTGTGTTACTCACAAACTCTCCGATCAATGGGGATCCGGCACTCATATCCATGTTGCTGAAACCCGCAAAGAAGTGGAAATGAACCAGGAAGCGCGTGGATCGCGCCACATCGAATGGTTGGCTGATATCGGCGTTCTGGGACCGCACATGCAGTTGGTGCATAGTGTCTGGCTGGAAGATTTTGAACTGGATTTGATTGAGAAACATAACGCACTGGTGGTGCACTGCCCGGTCTCAAACATGTATCTGGCATCTGGTGTGGCTCGTGTACCGGAAATGCTGGAGCGTGGCATTACAGTGGCACTGGCCACCGACGGACCCGGCAGCAATAACAATCAGGATATGCTCGAAGTATTAAAGACAACGGCATTATTGCACAAGGTCAGCACCCTGAACGCCATGGTGCTGCTGCCAGAAGATGTGCTCTGGATGGCGTGCCGCGGTGGTGCAACCGCTTTCGGGTTACCCCAGCAGATTGGGTCACTCGAAAAAGGCAAAAAAGCGGATCTGATCCTGGTGGATCTGGATACGCCGCTGGCCATGCCGGTACACAAGGTAGCCTCTGCTCTGGTGTATAATGCCAGCAACCGCGATGTGGATACCGTAATTGTGAACGGCAGAATCCTCATGCGTGGGAAAGAGATTCTATTTACGGATGAAAAAGCCATGCTGGCACGCGCCAGAAAAGTGTGTGCTGATCTGTTCGAACGAGCCGGGGTGGTGGTTGATTAATCATCAGGAAGCGGACGCTAGATGATCACAGCATTGTTAGGTGTGGATGTTGGCACAACCTCAACCAAAGCTGTCCTTTGCAATCTGGAAGGACAGGAATTGGCTCGGGCTGTTTCGCCTGCGTACCATAACCGGACACCCCAACCGGGCTGGGTTGAACAGGATCCCGAAGAAGTCTGGCAGGCACTACTCTCGGTCATTGCAACGATTGTGGAACAGGCCGGATCGCAGGTAACCATCAAAGCCATCAGCATGGCAGTCCAGAGTGGATCACTCGTGCCTGCCAATCAGGCTGGGGAAGCGGTCTACCCGCTCATCACCTGGCTGGATGGACGCAGCCAGCAATTGGTAGCTGACTGGATTGCAACCGGGGTCGAGGAGCAGGTCAAACCGCTCAGTGGCTGGTCACTGTATGCCGGTTTGCCGCTGCCATCGATTGCCTGGCTGAAAGTGTACAACCCGCAGGTTTTTGAGGAGGCCAGCCATTATTTTTCAGTCAATGACTACCTGGCCCAGCGCCTGACGGGAAAATTCGTCACGAATCCATCCAATGCGGGCGGCATGCAGTTGCTGGATATTCATACCGGTGCCTGGAGTGCGCCGATCTGCGAACTGGCAGGCATTTCACCAGCGATGTTATCTGACTTGCAACCCTCCGGAACGATCATTGGAGAAATTACATCTGATGTCTGCCACCAAACCGGTCTGACACCCGGCACGGTTCTGGTGAACGGCGGGCATGATCAGGTCTGCACAGCCTTGGGGTTGGGGATTAACGAACCAGGTAAATTTCTGTTGGCTTGTGGAACTGCCTGGGTTTTCACCGGCATTCTGAGCGCAGTAGACATGCAGGCTTACCCGCAGGACTTGAGTTTCAACTTTCACGCCTATCCACAACGCTGGACGCTTTCCCAATCGCTGGGGGGGCTGGGGGCTTCGCTTGAGTGGTGGCTGCAGCGCGCCTGGCAGGCGGAGGATCATTCAGGAACACGGCAGGCAAAGTTTGCTGAATTTGATCAGGAAGTCAATCAAACGCAGGTCAACCAGGAACTATTTTTCTTACCGCTGACGGGTGGACATGCTGATCCGGCTACCACCCGCCGGGGTGGTTTTATAGGGCTTGATTTTCAGCATAACCGGGCGGATATGGCGCGCGCCATCATGGAAAGCGCCGGCTATGAATTACGCTGGGCATTGGATGCCATTCGCCAGGCGCAACACCCGATTGAACGCCTGTGGATGGTGGGTGGCGCCGCACAAAGCAGCCTCTGGCCGTCGATCCTCGCTGAAATTACCGGATTGCCTATTCAGATTCCGGAATATGATAACTGGCCAGCCCTGGGTGCCGCTATTCTGGCGGGGGTGGGCAGTGGCGTGTATGCGGATATTGATGCTGCCTTGCAGTTCTTTAACAAACCGGCCCGCACCATTCAGGCCGACCCAATACACGTTGGTTTGTATGCCCTGGGTTTTAAACAATATCAGGAAATTATTCAAAGAAATCATCAATGATCTCACACAGACATGAAACAAGGAAAGAGGAGTAAAGTATGCAAAAACCATTGGTAGCGATCGCTATCGGAAAAGCCAACTACAAACGGATGTTCAGCCAGCAAGCCTGGGATGCATTGGAAACCTTTGCAAATGTTATCCATCATCCAGGGGATGAACCGACCGAGAAGGATGAATTGATAAAACTTTTGAAGGATGCCGATGCGGTGATTACCAGTTGGGGGG
>SWCG01002593.1_pt1 | contig 41411 bp, 36 predicted proteins | sample 4690071 | NCBI WGS metagenome assembly SWCG01 (sample SAMN10267281, study PRJNA491770) | bioreactor metagenome | isolation source: DHS bioreactor inoculated with subseafloor sediment | place: Japan: off Shimokita Peninsula | collected 2012-10 | reverse complement strand
GGGGGGCGGGGCGAGCTTCACGGTGACGATCCCCGCCGGCACCTATGCGGGTGATCTCTTCCCGCTGGGCGTTTCGGTCATCAAGGATACGGACGTCAGCGAGGGCGACGAGACGATCGAGTTCGAGGTGCAGCCGGATCCGGCCTACATCCTGAGCAGCACGCAGACCTGCGGCGATCCCGGTGTTGCGCGAAGCACCTATACAATCCAGGAAGAAAAGCTTGAGCTGACGAAGGCGGCCACGCTGAATGATCCGAACGGAAACGGTCGTCCGGATGCGGGCGAAACGATCAGCTATGCCTTTACCGTCACCAATCCCGGTTCCGTGAATCTGACGAATGTGAGCGTGAGCGACGCGACGTCGGGAGTGACAATGACGGGTAGCGCGATCAGCCTGGCAGCGGGCGCTTCCAATGCTACGAACTTTACGGCGAGCCATACGTTGACGCAGGCGGATGTGGATGGGGGAACGTTTGCCAATCAGGCGACGGCTTCGGGCACTGTGGCCTCGACGGCTTTTATCATCACCGATCTCTCCGACGATCCAAGCGATGCGACCAACGCGGACCAGGAGGGCGATGGCGAACCGGACGATCCGACAGTGGTTTCGTTGACGCGCGATGCGTCCCATACTCTTGAGAAGGCATCCACGCTGAACGACACGAATGGCAATGGCCGCCCGGATGCCGGGGAAACGATCAGCTATTCGTTCAAGGTCACGAATACCGGCAATGTGACGCTGACAAATATCGCGGTGACGGACAATAAGGCGACAGTGTCGGGCAGCCCGATCGCTGGACCTTTGGCGCCGGGTGCGAGCGACACAAGCGCAACGGGAAGTTATGCGATCACGCAGGCCGATATCGATGCGGGCTCGATCGACAATCAAGCGAGCTCGACAGCGAAGGACCCCGCCGGCAACGATGTGACGGCCCAGTCCTCACCGCCTGGTGGCAACCCCGGCGATCCGACATCGACGACGTTTTCCCAGGAGGGTACGAGCGATCTCGTCAAGGAGGCCACGCATAACGATGCCAACGGAAACGGGGTGGTCGATGCGGGGGAGACGTTGAGCTATGTGTTCACGGTGACCAATACGGGCAATGTGTCGCTGACAAACATCGTTGTGAACGATTCGAAAGCAACGGTTTCAGGGAGCCCGATTGCCGGTCCCCTTGCTCCAGGCGCGAGCGATTCAAGCGCGACGGGAACCTACACGGTCACACAGACAGACATCGACAACGGCAATGTGGATAATGTTGCGGAGATGGTGGCGAAGGATCCGAAGGGTAACGACATCACGCAGACCTCGCGTCCGCCGGGTGGCAATCCCGGAGAGAGCACGAGCTTTCCGGTCGAGAGCAGCAGTTCGTTCGATCTCGTCAAGGATGTAACGCTGAACGATGCGAACGGGAATGGGTTCGCGGATGCCGGGGAGACGTTGTCCTATGTGTTCACGGTGACGAATACTGGCAATACGAGCCTTACGGATATCGTTGTGACGGATTCAAAGGCGACGGTTTCGGGGAGCCCGATCGCGGGTCCTCTGGCACCCGGTGCAAGTGATACGAGCGCGACCGGCACCTATACGGTCACGCAGGCCGACGTGGACAGCGGCTCGGTGGAGAACACGGCGAGCGCGACAGCAAAGGATCCGAAGGGCCAGGATGTGACGGCCCAGTCCTCACCCCCTGGCGGCAATCCCGGTGAGTCGACGACGATCGATTTCCCACCAAATGGTTTTCACCGTCTGGAGAAGGCGTCGACGCTTGACGATGCCAACGGCAATGGCCGTCCGGATGCGGGCGAGACGATGAATTACAGCTTCACGGTAATCAATACCGGCAATGTGACGCTGACGGATATTGTTGTGAATGATGACAAGGCAACGGTGTCCGGCAGTCCGATTTCGGGGCCGCTTGAACCGGGTGCCAGCGATACGAGTGCAACCGGAACCTACACGGTCACCCAGGCCGATATCGATAGCGGTTCGCTTGAAAACAGTGCGTCATCGACGGCGAAAGATCCGAAGGGCAATGAGACGTCGGCGCTATCAGCGCCCCCCGGAGGGAACCCCGGCGATCCGACAGTCAACGAGCTGACGCAGGAGGGCAAGAGCGATCTTGTCAAGGAGGCGACGCACAATGATGCGAATGGCAATGGCGCGGTCGATGCGGGGGAGACGCTGAGCTATGTCTTCACGGTGACGAATACGGGCAATGTGAGCCTGAGGAACATTGTGGTGACGGATACGAAGGCGACGGTTTCGGGAAGCCCGATTGCTGGTCCCCTTGCTCCGGGCGCGAGCGATACGAGCGCGACGGGCACCTACACGGTCACACAGGAGGACATCGACAGCGGCAATGTGGACAATGTCGCGGAGATGGTGGCGAAGGATCCGAAGGGTAATGACGTCAAGCAGACCTCGCGTCCGCCGGACGGTAATCCCGGAGAGAGCACGAGCTTCCCGGTCGAGGGCAAGGGTGAATTCGACCTCGTCAAGGATGTGACGCTGAACGATACGAACGGGAATGGGTTTGCGGATGCGGGGGAGACACTCAGCTACGCCTTCACGGTAACGAATACGGGCAATGTGAGCCTGACGGACATCGTTGTGACGGACTCGAAGGCGACGGTTTCGGGGAGCCCGATCGCCGGGCCGCTTGTGCCGGGCGACAGCGATACAAGCGCGACTGGGAGCTATACGATCACGCAGGCCGACATCGATGCGGGGTCATTCGAGAACATAGCGAGCGCGACGGGCAAGGACCCGAAGGGTGAGGATGTGACGGCCGTTTCGCGCCCGCCGGATGGGGAGCCCGGAGACATGACGGTCATTCCCTTTACCGCCAATCCCTTGGTGACGCTCGAACTGGTGGACACGCTCGTCGACCCGGATGGTGATGGGTTCCCGGAACCGGGGGAGGCGGTTACCTATGCGTTCCGCGTCATGAACACGGGCAACGTGACGCTGACCGACCTCACGATGAGCGACATCGAGATTACCGGGATCGACATCGTGACACCTGCCCGGCGGGTTACGCCACGGGCCTCAAAGCCGGTCGGCGGTACCATTGCCAGCCTTGCGCCGGGCGCCGAGGATACCACCGCCTTCACGGTGAGCTATCCGCTGACGGCGGCCGACATCGAGGACGGGCGTGTGGATGCACGCACCACCGTCTCGGCGCGGCTTCCGAATGGTGATTCCGTGAACGATATCTCGACCGACCCCGACAGCAGCGGGACGGTGGACGAGGAGGGCGATGAAGAGTTCGACAATCCGACGGTGACGTTATTGCCGCAGAAGCTGTCTCTGGCTCTTGAGAAGAGTGGGGCCTATCAGGGTGCTCCCGGGCGTCTCGCGCAGGCCGGGGACACGATCCTCTACACCTTCAAGGTGACCAATGACGGCAATGTGCCGGCCAGCGACGTGAAGCCGCTCGATCCGGGACCGACCTTCAACGGCAAACCGGCCACCGGTGCATTGTCGGCCTTCTCGCCCACCAGCGCCAATCTCAATCCCGGTCAGAGCCGGAACTTCACGGCCACCTACACGCTGAGCGATGCGGATGTGGCCAATACGCAAAATGTCGAGGATGCGATCGTCAACAAGGCGACAGCGGAAGGAACAGGGCTGAAGGGCCGCAAGGTGCAGGCGCCCGAGGCGATGGCTGTGGTGGAGCTGCCCGGCTTCTCGATCACCAAGATGACACCCTTGTCGGAAGTGCGGCGTGGCGGGCGGGTGCCATACACGATCCGCGTGAAGCCGTTGGGGCTTTCCGGTTCGATGGTGGTGAACATTGTGGATCAGACGCCGGTGGGGTTTGCCTATGTGTCGGGCACGGCGACGCTTGACGGCACTCCTGCGACACCGAAGGTGGAGGGCCGGCGTCTGGTGTTCGAGAACGTGACCCTGCAGGACGATCAGGCGGTGGAAATCGGGCTGACACTGGCGGTGACGGCAGCGGCCAAGCCGGACGAGTACGTCAACCGGGCGTGGGTGGAGGACCTGTCGGGCAATGTGATCTCGTTCGTTGCGCGGGCGGTCGTCGAGGTGGTTGTCGAGGCGGTGTTCGACTGCGGCGACATTCTTGGCAAGGTGTTCGACGACAAGAACCGCAACGGCTATCAGGATGCGGGCGAGCCGGGACTGCCGGGGGTTCGGGTGGCGACGGTGAAGGGCCTGCTCGTGACCTCCGACCAGCATGGCCGCTTCCATGTGGCTTGCGCCGAGCTTCCCGACCAGAGGATCGGAACGAACTACATCATGAAGCTCGATCCGCGGTCGCTGCCTTCGGGGTATCGCATAACGACGGAGAACCCTCGGGTGGTTCGCCTGACGGCGGGCAAGGCGTCGGAGTTCTCCTTCGGAGCCTCGATCGGCCGCGTGGTCAGGCTCGACCTGACGGATGAGGCGTTCGAGGGTGGTGTGGTGGAGCTTCGCCCGGAATGGCGGGAGCGGGTGAGCCAGCTCATCACGCTGCTCGACCAGGAGCCGTCGGTCCTGCGGCTGAGCTATTATGGCGCGGACAGCCGCAGCAAGCTTGTTGCCCGCAGGCTGAAGGCGGTGCGGAAGATCGTTGCCGAAGAGTGGCGCAGCGTCGGCGGCCGCTATCGCCTCGAAGTCGAGACAAGAGCGGAAGCGATCGCGCCTACAAGGACGCTGTCGGAGCCGGTCTACAAATAGTGCTTCTTGAGCACGCATTAAAAATGCCCCGATCCACGGCCGGATCGGGGCATTCTGCGTTTCAGTCGCGCAGAATGAGGCGGTCGCCGCGCAAATCGAAACCGGAAAGCGTGTCGATGAAGCTCATGCCCAAAAGGCTGCGTTCGAGCTTGCCGGGCTGGGCGACGTAAACGATCAGATCGCGCCGGACGATCGCGCCGATCTCCAGCGTGTCAATATGGGCGCGGGCAACCAGCGTACTTCCGTTAGCGGTTGAAACAGGAATGCGAAAGGCAAGCCCGTCTGTTTTCAGCCCGATTGCTTCCGCGTCCCTGAAGGCCAGAACGATGCCGCTTGCGCCGGTATCGACCAGCATGCGCACGGGCTTGCCGTCTATCTGTGCCCTGACCTCGAAATGGCCGCCCGGAGCACGTTCAAGCAGAATGCGCGCTGAGCCGTTTTGGCTGCCGAGCGAGATTGGACTGCCTGGCACCAGGCCGGCTGTTACCCGGTGGGCAACGTCCTGAAGTTCGTAACGATACTGATAGACCGCAACCAGTGCCAGAAGCAGAAAACTCCAGAAGGCAATCGAACGGGCTGCCTCGCGAAGCCGGATGCCGCCGCCGAAGACGCCAAGAAGCAATACGCTGCCCCACAGGGAAAGATAAAGCGCTCCGGCAAAAACGTTGTTTTCAATTCCCAGAATGGAACCGGCATCATTATTGGCGATGAGCAGGATCAGACCTGCGCCGAGAACGGCCATCAATATCCAGAAAAGCCGCATGATCAATCGCGCCTTGTTGTTGGCATTTGCCCGTGGCTCCCATGTCCGGTATTGGCGAGTTGTCGAAGCCTTGCCGGGAGCTTGTCCATCACCGCATCGCGTTGGGACGGCGACATGGCGATCCATCCGGCAATCTCGGTGCTGGTTCGTCCGCAGCCGACGCAGAACCCGGTTTCGGGATCGAGCGAACAGACAAGAATGCAGGGGGATCGGATTTCAGCCATCCGTTTTCACATGGGGCATTCAAGCGATCCGCGCAAGGCCGGGGTGTTCTTACCGGCACAGGAAAACAGCCCTGTGTCCGGCGAACACGCGTCATCGTGGCCATTGCATGAGGCGGCGGGGACGGTTATGCCGTCGCTGGATTTCAATCGGATGGACTTTCATGAGCGTTTCCGGAATGCCCTTTGACGATGTGCGCGACCTGCTGCGGGAACTGACAGGTTTCGATCGCACCGACAGCGTCCGCATGGCTGAGGCCTTTGCGCGTGCTGGCTATGGCGGAAACGGTCTCGGGCGCATGAAGGACCTGGCGCTTTGGCTTGCCGCAACACGCGGCCGCGTGCCACCGATGATCGGCAAGGCGGGTATTGCCCTTTATGCCTCGACGCACGGGTTTTCGTTGCCGGGTGCCGATCCGCTGGCTGCCCAGAGAGCGCGGGTCGATGGCGTTGCAGCGGGGGCTGCGGCCGTGTCGCATCTTTGCGTCGCGAACGATCTTGCCCTGAACGTGTTCGACCTGGCGCTGGATTTGCCGTCGGGGGATATCACCGTGGAGGATGCGCTCGATGAGCGCGCCTGTGCGGCGACCATCGCCTTCGGGATGGAAGCGACCGCCGAGGGCGGCGATCTTCTGTGCGTCGGTGCGGTTGGCGAGCAGAGCAAGGTTGCCGCCCTTTCCATCCTGTGCGCATTGCAGGGCGAGAAGGCGGAGGTTCTGGGCTCTGAAGCCGCCAAGATCGTGCAGGCGGCCCTGCGGGTCCATGACGGCCATCTCGATGATCCGCTCGAGGTCTTGAGGCGGCTCGGGGGGCGCGATATCGCCGCCCTAACCGGGGCCATACTGGCGGCCCGCGCACAGCGGATTCCAATCATTCTGGAGGGGCTTGCCGCGCTTGCCGCTGCCGCCATCCTGCATAAGATGTCGTCGGATTCCATCGCGCATTGCATGCTGGCAGGCGCTGGAAGCTCGGCGGAAGCGCAGGCGGCGTCGCGTCTGGGACTTGCCACGGTCATCGATCTCGGGATCGTTGAAGGCGAGGGATGCGCTTCGGCAATGGCTGCTGGCGTGCTGAAATCCGCGGCAATCCTTGCGGGGGGCGCTGCCGAAATCGCCCGGCGTGCGGGCTAGTGGATCTTACTTTCAGATCGAAAGATCTGAAAGTTGCATAAATCCATAAAATCAATGCGATAGAGTGGGGAACGGCTCCTTGAACCGATGAGCCGGTCCAACATCCGGGCGTAGCGTTTGTGGAAAATCAGTTTCTGCGGGCGGCAGCGCTTCTGCGCTCCTGCGGGATGGCCGGCAATTCTTCCATCACGCGGTTGCGCGGGAAGGCGACGATGGCTTCCGTGCCGGCGCGCAGCTTCGATTTCAGTTCAAAGACGCCGCCATGGAGGTCTGTCAGGCCCTGGACGATGGGAAGCCCCAGTCCCGTGCCCTGTTCGGCGCTTTTGATCGCGATGGCGCCCTGGCCGAAGGCGGCCAGAACCACGGGCAGTTCATCCTCGGCAATTCCGGGGCCATTGTCCTTGATGGCGACATACTGTCCGCCACCGGCCGTCCAGCCGACGCGAATACGGATTTCGCCGCCGCTCGGCGTGAACTTCACTGCATTCGACAATAGATTGAGGGCGATCTGTCGGATGGCCCGCTCGTCGGCGAAGAGGCGCAGAAGGGTCGGTTCCACCTGGAGGCTGAGGCGGATGTTCTTTGCCTGCGTCTTCAGCTCTATCAGGCGGCAGCTCTCCTCGATGACATCGCCCAGCATCAAGGGTTCTTCGTTGAGCTGATACCTGCCAGCCTCGATGCGCGACAGGTCAAGGATTTCGTTGATGAGTTCAAGAAGGTGCCTGCCGGAGGCGTGAATATCCTTGGCGTAGTCGCGATAGGTCGGATTATCGAGGGGGCCGAGAACCTCGCCGGCCATTACCTCGGAAAAGCCCAGGATGGCGTTGAGCGGGGTGCGCAGTTCATGGCTCATGGAAGCCAGGAAGCGGGACTTGGCGAGATTGGCTTCCTCCGCACGTCTGCGCGCCTCATCGGAAAGAGCCTTGGCTGTTTCGAGTTCGCCGATAAGGCCGTCCTTTTCACGTTCAAAGGCCAGAAGCGTCAGCGCCGAACGGGCACGCTGCTGCGCCACGTAGGCGAAGAAGGGAAGGGAGATCGACACCAGGATCGCCATGGCGATCTGGGCGGGATCGTTCTGATCTGCCGCCCGGAACGCGAATATGCAGACCGGCAACGCAAACGCAGCCACGAGGGCACCGCCGAGCGAGGCGGTTATCATGGCCGTGCCGGCGAGCACAGCGAGAAGCACAACGGCCTGAAACACCGGCAACTGCGTCGCGCCGCACTCGGCGCAGTCCAGAAAGGCGAAATAGGCCCAACCGAGCCCGCTGACGAAATGAGCCAGAAAAAACCCGCGGCGGGTGCGTTCGGCCTCGATTTCATTGCGGGGGAGGCGGTCCGTTCGGCGCGCCATCAGATAGAGCGGGGTGTAAAGAAGCGTGGTTGCGAGCGCCCAGCCGGGTGCTTCAACACCTGCGCCGATGGCGAATCCCGCAAGACAAAGCACAAAGACGAGCAGAGGCAGCGCGACAGCGTTTTTCAATACCGAGCGGGCGTGCAATTGCAGCATGTCGCGATTGAAATCCGGGGTGCCTGCCTTTTCGGACAGGCGGTCGCGTGTGCGGCGCACTGTCCGGTCCACATTGCTGTTGCGATGCGGCCGGGTGCGGTCCACAATAAATTTGTCGGCCGTTCTTGAAGGTTCCGGCGTCATCGCCCCAAATCACGTTCACGCTGTTCGCAGCAACGCTATCGCGGAATGATTAAGAGACACTTCAGTTGACGAAACGCCGCCGTCGTTATCCGCGCAAGCGCAGCCCGTGGTGGCGGCTTTTGGATGTGTTGACCACCGTGCTTCTGATTGGTGTGCTGGCGCTGGTGGTGGACCGGTTCCAACGCCAGGCCGAAGTCAGCCTGTCGGGTGCGGTGACAGTCAATGACGGCGATACGCTTACGCTTTCGGGTGAACGCATCCGTCTGAAGGGGCTTGATGCGCCGGAGTTCTCGCAGACATGCAGCAGGAACGGTGTGACCTATTCCTGCGGACGGGAAGCACGTTCCATGCTGCGCAGCCTGGTATCATCGGGCAAGGTTGTGTGCGAGGGGTATGAACGTGACCGTTACGAACGTCTTCTGGCGCGTTGCTCGGTGAACGGTCAGGATATCGGCGCCGCGCTCGTTGAGGCGGGGTGGGCGGTGGCCTATGGTGATTACGATCGTGAGGAAGCCATTGCACGGCGAGCGCGAAAAGGCATGTGGGACGGTGCGTTCGACGCGCCCCGCGACTGGCGTGCGCGGCATGGCGGACTGGCAGACGAGCAATCGGACGGAGGGTTGCTACAGCGTCTGAGGGAGTTTTTCCGAGGCCTTTTCTGGGGCCGAAGCGAGGAGTCGACATGAAGCTTTTCGATGGGGGGCGTGCGCCCAATCCGCGCCGGGTGCGCGTTTTTCTGGCCGAAAAAGGGATAGAGATTCCCATGGAGCCGGTCGATATGGGCGATATGGGCCATCGCTCCGATGCAATGACGAGCCGCAATCCGCTGCAACGGTTGCCGGTTCTGGAGCTGGATGACGGAACGATCCTCACGGAGACCGTGGCAATCTGCCGGTATTTCGAGATGCTCAATCCACAGCCGCCTCTCATGGGGACGGGAGCGCTTGGAAGTGCGCTCGTGGAGATGTGGCAGCGGCGTATGGAGTTTCACTTATTTCTGCCTGTCGCCCAGGTTTTCCGGCACCTGCATCCAGCGATGAAGGAATGGGAAGTGCCGCAGGTTGCCGCATGGGGGGAAGCAAACCGGCCAAAGGTGACGGAATTTCTCGAATTCCTGGATGGGCATCTGGCGGACAGGCCATTCATCGCGGGGGAGGATTACACGATTGCCGACATAACGGGGCTCGTCAGTATCGACTTCATGAAGCCCGCAAAGCTTACCATTCCAGAAGGGCTCGATAATGTGGCGCGGTGGTATCACACAGTCGCGGGGCGGCCGAGCGCCAGAGCCTGATCGAAGAAGGCGATGAACGAGACCTTCGAGGAATTGCTCTATCGGATCAGGGCTTGTCGTATCTGTGTCGAAGCCCCCATCGGTGCGCCTCTGCCGCATGAACCCCGCCCCGTTGTGGTAGGCTCGCGCAAGGCACGGGTGCTCATCGCGGGTCAGGCGCCCGGAACGCGCGTGCATGCGTCCGGTATTCCCTTCGATGATCGTTCGGGAGACCGCCTGCGCGACTGGCTGCAGGTCGATCGGGAAGCCTTCTACAATCCCGACAATTTCGCCATTGCGCCGATGGGGTTCTGTTTTCCGGGACTTGATGCGAAGGGTGGGGATCTTCCTCCGCGCCGCGAATGCGCGCCTGCTTGGCGAAGCGCCTTGATGGAGCACATGCCGCAAGTCGAGCTTGTGCTGGTGATCGGGCAATATGCGCAAGCCTGGCATCTTGGAATGGACCGGCACGCGCGTCTGACCGACACGGTGCGCGACTGGCGGCGCTTTTTCGGGCGGAATGCCAGTCCACGCGTCCTGCCCCTGCCGCACCCTTCCTGGCGCAATACCGGCTGGCTCAAAAAGAACCCCTGGTTCGAAGCCGATTTACTGCCGGTGCTGAGGGAGCAAATTCGGCAGCTTCTGGGATCAAATTGAGGAATTATCGACCTTTATTCCGGATTTGATGGCAAAATTTTTCTTGTTTAAGCGGCGTGCGATGGTCATGTTAGGAAAGTATTTTCCTCGGAGACCGTGATGGACCGCCTCGACCGCAAGATTTTGCGCCTGCTGCAAGAAAATTCGACGCTTGCCGTTGCCGACATTGCAAAAAAAGTCGGGCTTTCCACGACCCCTTGCTGGCGCCGTATCCAGAAACTGGAAGAGGAAGGAGTCATCCGTCGCAGGGTGGCGATCCTCGACCCCGAGAAGATCAATGCCAAGGTAAACGTGTTCGTTTCGATCCGTACGAACATGCACAGCCATGAATGGCTGAAGCGCTTCTCGGAGGTAATCCAGCAGTTTCCCGAGGTGGTCGAATTCTACCGTATGAGCGGCGATGTGGATTATCTGCTGCGCGTGGTGGTGCCCGACATCGCTGCCTATGACGCCTTTTACAAAAAGCTCATCGGCAAAATCGAGATCCGCGATGTTTCATCGACCTTCGCCATGGAGCAGATAAAGAATACGACCGAGTTACCGCTCGATTATCTTGTTCTCGACAGGGAAAGCGGAGCGAGCGCTTCAGCTTGAGGAGCCGCTGCGTGCAAAGCAGCCCCCTTGTCGGTCAGTTGCGGGCGAAGTGCCGGGCTGGGGATGACAACAGCGCCGCACCTCATGGGAGATGTAGGGCGCTGCTGCAACGCGGATAGCGTCTTCCTGCCAGTGCCTATTCGGCTTCGAGCCGGGCCAGGAGCGAGGAGGTATCCCAGCGTCCGCCGCCCATCTTCTGGACGTCCTTATAGAACTGGTCGATGAGGGCTGTGGTCGGCAGGCTTGCACCGTTGCGGTCGGCCTCTGCGAGACAGATACCCAGGTCCTTGCGCATCCAGTCCACGGCGAAGCCGAAATCGTATTTTCCCTGCTTCATCGTCTTGTGGCGGTTTTCCATCTGCCAGGAGCCGGCGGCTCCCTTGGAAATGACCTCCACGACGGTCTCGATGTCGAGACCTGCCTTGCGCGCGAAGTGCAGTCCTTCCGAAAGCCCCTGGACGAGACCTGCAATGCAGATCTGGTTGATCATCTTGGTGAGCTGGCCGGCGCCGGCCTGTCCCATGAGGCCGACCATGCGCGCATAGGCTTCTATGACGGGCTTTGCCTTGTCGAAGACTGCCTGATCTCCGCCGCACATGACGGTCAGGACACCGTTTTCCGCGCCCGCCTGTCCGCCGGAGACGGGAGCGTCGAGGAAATGGAGGCCGCGTTTTGTGGCCTCCGCATCGAGTTCACGGGCCACCTCGGCGGAAGCCGTGGTGTTGTCGATGAAGACCGCCCCCTTCTTCATGCTCTGGAAGGCCCCGTCGGGGCCGAGGGTGACGGAGCGCAGGTCGTCGTCATTGCCAACGCAGGCGAAGACGAAATCCTTGCCGCTTGCGGCTTCCTTTGGTGTTGGAGCCATGGCGCCGCCATGTTCGCTCACCCATTTGTCGGCTTTGGCGGATGTGCGGTTGTAGACCGTGACGGCATGGCCGCCCTTGTGTTTCAGATGGGCGGCCATGGGATATCCCATGACGCCAAGTCCGATGAATGCTACCTCAGCCATGCCTTGAAATTCTCCCTGAATGCAATGCTTGGCACCGTGTACGCCGTCAGCGCTTCAGGTGCCGTGTGATGCGCTTCTCGATCAGGTCGATGAGATTGCGCAAGAGTTCGACCAGGGCAAGATAGATGAGCGCGGCCCAGATGTAAGTCTGGAAATCGAATGTCTGGGAATAGGCGCGGCGGGTTTCGCCCATAAGATCGAAAACGGTGATTATGGCCACGATGGCGGAGCCCTTGATCATGAGGATCACTTCGTTGCCGTAGGGCCTCAATGCCACGATCATCGCTTGCGGAAGGATGATCTTCCGGATGGCGAGAAACCGCGGAATCCCCAGTGCGGAGGCAGCCTCCCACTGGCCGCGTCCCACACTTCCGATGGCACCCCGCAATATCTCGGCCTGATAGGCGGCCGTATTGAGCGTGAAGGCAAAGAGCGCGCAATTCCAGGCATCGCGGAAAAAGCTCCACAGGCCGATTGCCTGAAGTTCGGGGCGGAAGGACCCGAGGCCATAATAGATCAGGAAGGTTTGTGCCAGAAGCGGTGTTCCGCGGAAGAAATAGACATAGGCATAGGCGAGGGCGGAGAGGAACCTGTTTTCCGACATGCGCCCATAGGCGACGGGGATCGACAAAAGCGCGCCGAAGATCACCGACAGGACAACGAGCTGAATGGTGATCCAAAGGCCGGACATATAGCGTGGCGCGTAGCGCTCGAAGAGCGCCGGGTTCCACGATTCGACCATGAAGGCCACGACGGCCAGGGCCAGGGCAGCCCAGATGCACAAAAGCACGATGCCAAGGGTGCGCTGTTGCGTCCATGGCGCCTTTTGAACCGGCGGGCGTTCGGCGGGGGCAAGGGAATCTGGTGCAGCAGCGCTCATCGCACCACTCCCGCACGGGCTGCACGGCGCTCGATGGCGGCTATGGCGATCGACGAGAGCATGGCGAGCGCCAGATAGATCAGGCAGGCAAGGCCGAAAAAGAGAAACGCCTCCTTCGTCACGCGCGCGGCAACCTGGCTCTGCCGCAACACATCCGCGATGCCGATCACCGAAACGAGCGCGGTGTCCTTGATCAGGATAAGCCAGAGATTGGACAGGCCGGGCAATGCGAGGCGCAGGAGTTGCGGAGCGATGACCAGCCGCATCGTCTGGGCCGAAGACAGGCCCACGGCATAGCCTCCTTCGTACTGGCCGCTGGGAATGGCGCGGAAGGCGGCAAGGAAAACCTCGCTCGCGTAAGACGAGAAGACGGCTCCCAGCGCCACCATTCCGGCAACGAAAGCGTTGATTTCGATGCTGGAGGCCGGGTCGAGGAGATGGATGAGCTTCTGCAGGCCGATCTGTGCGCCGTAAAAGACGAGAAAGAGCGTCAGAAGTTCGGGAAGCCCTCGGAAGATGGTCGTGTAGATATTGGCGGCAAGCCGGAGAAACCGATCAGGCGAACGCTTTCCCAGGGCGACCAGAAAACCGAGTGCAAGGCCGACCGGTAGCGTTGCCAGGGCAAGCGATACGGTGATGACGACGCCCGCCGCTATATTGTCGCCCCAGCCTTCAGGGCCGAAGCTCAAGAGGGTGAATACCCTTTCCATGTGCCGATTTTCCCCTTACCGGCTTTGCCCGCTTCTGCGGCGGGATAAGTGTGCGGGCGGCAATCGTTTGCCGCGCCGCCCGACCCGAAAGCATTTACAGATGCTGAAACTCAATCGCCGTAAACATCAAAGGAAAAATGCTTGTCGTTGATTTCTTTATATTTTCCGTTCTCGCGAATGGCCTTGATCGCTGCATTCAGCTTTTCGCGCAGGTCGTTGTCGCCCTTGCGGACGGCAATGCCGATGCCAGGTCCGTAAATTTCCTCGACAGGGGTCAGCGTGCCGGCGACCTTGCAGCAGGCGCCGTCGTCGGTTTTCAGGAATTCGTCCAGCACCACCACGTCGTCGATGACGGCGTCGAGGCGACCGTTGATTATGTCGAGCTTGTATTCCTCCGACGTCGGATAGAGCTTCACATCGCTGTCGGTGAAGGTCTTCTCCGCATAGGTGGAGTGCGTTGTCGAGCCTTGAGCGCCAATGGTTTTGCCAGCCAGGTCTTCCTTCGTCACACCCTTGATGTCGCTGTCCTTGGGCACCACGATTGCGGGGGGCGTGTTGTAGTATTTGTCAGTGAAATCCACCTCCTTCTTGCGATCCTCATTGATCGACATAGAGGCGATGATCGCATCGAACTTTCCGGCCTGAAGCGCGGGAATGATGCCGTCCCAGTCCTGGGTGACGAATTCGCACTCGGCCTTCATCTCCTCGCAGAGCGCGCGGGCAATGTCGATGTCGAAGCCTTCGAGCTTGCCGTCCGATGTCAGGTTGTTGAAGGGCGGGTATGCGCCTTCGGTGCCGATCTTGATCTTCATGCCCTGTGCATTGGCGGCGCCCAGGGTGACGGCAAGAAGCGCGGCCGGGAGGGCAAGCGCGACACGTCTTGAAATACGCATTCGGGTTCCTCTCTGTTGTGTTTTCCGTTTGCCGATCAGGCGGCTACGGATTTTGAACCCGGATATTCCCATCGTTTCACGCGAGATTGCAACCGCAAAGCTGCCTCGCGCGGCAGTCGATCATTCCGCAGAGCCCGCCAAGCCTGTATTGTGCAGAATAAAATCCGCGATTGCCTCAACATCATCGATGTCGAAACGCGGCAGGCCACGGGTCTCCGTTTCGTGATCGCTGGCTATTGCTTTGATTGCCGGGTCCTTCTCGGCAAGCGAAGCCATGTCTTTTGCTCCCAGGCGCCGGCATTCGATCTTGGGATGAGATTCGCGCTTGAAGCCCTCGATCAGAACGAGGTCGCAAGGGGAAAGACGGGCAAGCATTTCATCAAGGGATGGTTCCTTGTCCTTGCCCAGTTCGTGCATCAAGGCCCAGCGGCGTCCCGAGACGATGGCGACTTGCGAAGCGCCGGCGGCGCGGTGGCGGAAGGAATCGGTACCCTCCCGGTCGATGTCGAAGTCGTGATGGGCATGTTTGAGCGTCGCTATCCGCAGGCCACGGCCCACAAGTTCGCTCACGAGGCGTTCCGTCAGCGTGGTCTTGCCCGAGTTCTTCCAGCCCACAATGCCGTACACGGCTTTCGCGTTCATTCCTGTTTTCCCGATAGTTCCTCTTTCAGAGGACCCGTTTCGACGGCGTCGCGCGCCGTGGCCAGATCCTGAGGCGTGTTGATGTTGAAGAAGGGATCAAAGCCGGCCCGCAGGGGGAAGTCCGCGATCCCGGCATTGTGCTTTTCGATCGCATAGGCCGTGACGCGGCGCGGCTTGCCGGAAGAAATATGGGCCGCGAGATCATCGGCCAGCGCCGTGGGCCACAATCCGAATGTCGGATGAAGGCGGTCGCCGGACCGCGCCAGAACGATGCGGTTGTCGCTATCCGCGGCAATTTCAAGGAGCCGGTGGACGAGGTTTTCGGGAAAGAACGGGGTATCGGCGGCGACGGTGACGACCCGCTTGAAATGCATCGGATGCGCCGCAGCCCAGCGCATTGCGGCCAGAATGCCGCCCAGCGGCCCCACCTGTTCAGGTACCGGGTCTGCAACAGTGTCCAGGCCAAGCGCGGAAAAGCGGGCCGGATCGCCATTGGCGTTCAGCGCCATGGCAGTCACCTGCGGCGCCAGTCGCTCGATCACATGTTCAAGCATGGTCGATTGACCGATGGCGAGCATCCCCTTGTCGCCGCCACCCATTCGACTGGCGCGGCCGCCAGCCAGAACCACTCCGGCGATGGGGCTCAGCATTTCTTCCTCATCGATCAGATATCGCCTCTTTGGCGGGCAACATGCATCACATAGAGCGATGCGACAATGCCGAGCGAGGACGCCGAGAGCATGATCCATATCAACGGATAGGGGCCGGAATCGGGTGTCAGCAACAGGCCTGCAAGCACGGACAGTGCCGCGCCGCCGCCAATCTGCAGCGCACCGCCAAGACCGGATGCTGAACCGGCCAGGTGCGGCCTGACACTGACGATGCCCGCATTCGCATTGGGCAGCGTCATGCCGTTGCCCATGCCGAGCAGAAGAGACGGCCCGAACAGAGATAGCGGGTGCATATAGCCCATGGAGAACAGAAACAGCGACAGAAGCATTCCGCACGAGGCGATGACATTGCCGGCCAGCATCATCCGGTTGAGCCCGATCTGACGGGAAAAACGGCCCGAGGAAAAGTTCCCGATCATGTATCCGATGGAGATGAGGATGAAATAGGTGCCGTATTGGGAGGGGGTCAGATGCAGTATCTGCGTCGCGACATATGGACCGCCGCCCAGAAAGGCAAAGAAGGCGCCCGATGCGAAGGCCGCCGTTGCCGTGTATCCCCAGAAGCGCCGCGCGCTGAAAAGCTCCGGATAGCTCTTGAGCTGCGCGAGCATGCTCGATGTGCGGCGGTCGTTGGTCTCGCCCAGATCCAGATAGACCACGACGAATGAGAAAACCCCGAAGGCAAGTGCCAGGTAGAACGTGGCCTGCCAGCCATAAAGTTCATCCAGAAAGCCCCCGATAAAGGGGCCGATCATGGGGACCAGGGTCATGCCCATGGTCACATAGCCGATACGGCTGGCGGCGCTGTCGGCATCCACGGTGTCGCGAATGATAGCGCGGGAAAGCACCATGCCTGCCGCCGAAAACGCCTGTAGAACCCGGCAGATGAGAAAAAAGGTGATGTCGGTGGTGAAGATTGCGGTGAAAGTGCTGAGGATGAAGACCACGAAACAGACAAGCATCACCGGCCGGCGGCCAAATCGATCGGAGGCGGGGCCGATAAGGAGCTGTAGCAAAGCCGTCGCGGCCAGATACAGCGAGACCGCCAGCTGTATGACGGCATAATCTGCCTGAAAATAGATCGCCATGCCTGGCAGCGATGGCAGGAAAATGTTCATCGACAACGAGCCGGTGGCCGTTGCGATGACCAATGTCAGAATATGCGGCGGTTTCGCCGGTGCTTGCGGCAGCAAGGCCATTCTCCTCCCCGAATGGTTTTCCGGCAGTGCTGAAATGCGGTTGCCGGATCTGGTGTTTCCGGCGTTATTTCTCCTCCGGTGCCAGCACGGGCGCGGTGCTGGCGGCGACCGGGCGGTTCTTGTCAACGATCCTCTCGCGATAAAGCGTGTAAAGGCCCGAGCAAACGACGATGCAGGCCCCCACGAGCATCGCAAGATCAGGTCGCTCACCGAAAATGACGAAGCCGAGCATCATCGCCCATAAGAGCGATGTGTAGCGGAAGGGCGCGATGAAAGAGAGATCGCCAAGACGCAAAGCCATGACAATGAACTGGTATCCCACCACGATGAATGAACCGGCCAGAATGAGGAGAACGAGCGAAGGGGCGTCGATTGGCGACCAGCCGCCCGTGGGCGCGATCAGAGCGCCGCCGGCCATCGACACGAAGGCTGCGGTGACCATCGAGATCATGTGTGTGGGAATGTTGGAGGGCACGAGCCGGGTGACGATATCGCGCATCGCACTGAAAGCGACCACGCCAAGACCGAAGAGCGAATACAGATTGAAGCTGTCGGCGCCTGGCCTGATGATGATCAGAATGCCGATGAAGCCGACGACGATGGCGCTCCAGCGACGCCAACCGACCGGTTCGGCCAGAAAGAGCGCGGCTCCCATGGTGACCGCAAGCGGCTGGACCTGAAGAACCGCCGCCAGGCTGGAAATCGGCGTCTGGCTGATGGCGATCAGAAAGCAGACATTGCCGCCGATCTCGCCAATCACGCGCAGCATCATCATCGGGTGAGCCAGCGCCCGCAGGTTAAGGTTGGCAAAGGCCCCGAAGCGCCAGGCGATCAGACCGAGCAGAGCCGTCGCGATCAAACCGCGCAGAAACATGATCTGGCCGAGATTCATATCGGCGGTCAGCAGTTTCGTCACGGCGTCGTTGCAGGTGAACCCGGCCATCGACACAGCCAGGAAAAGCGCACCCCGCAAATTCGATGAAACGGCCAACGGAACCTCGAGCCCAGATAGCGGCAGCCGAAAGACCTGCTGCCCCGCCATGGCGGAAGAATTGGAACAGTGCGATCGGTAAGGCGATATGCTCCCGGAATCGACCAACGCTAGGTCGCCCGAACCCTTTTTGCAATCGGCTATATCTGGAAACTGTATCGTTAAAGAAGACGAGGTTTGACCCTCAACCTCCGGTCACGCTCATATGACGCGAAACAGAGGGACGCCTGGTGCGGCGGTCTATGACGAAATCGTGCCCCTTCGGCTTGCGCCCGATGGCTTCATCGATTGCCGAGGACAGGAGTTCATTGCCCTCCGAGGCCCGCAATGCCTGACGCAGGTCCGCGGCATCGTCCTGCCCGAGGCACATATAGAGCGTGCCGGTGCAGGTGATGCGCACCCGGTTGCAGCTCTCGCAGAAATTATGGGTCATCGGGGTGATGAAACCGAGGCGGCCGCCGGTTTCCGCAACGTCCACATAGCGGGCCGGGCCACTGGTCTTGAAAGGGATATCGGTGAGCGTGAAGGCGCGCTCAAGGTCTGCGCGCAGAAGCGACAGGGGCAAGTACTGATCGGTCCGGTCGGCCTCGATCTCGCCCATGGGCATGGTTTCGATCACCGTCATGTCCATTCCGCGCCCATGCGCCCAGCGCATCATTTCGGGAATTTCCAGCTCGTTGAAGCCCTTCAGCGCGACCGTGTTGATCTTCACATGCAGGCCCGCGGCTTCCGCAGCCTCGATACCGCGCATCACCTTGTCGAGCTTGCCCCAGCGGGTGATTGCCTGGAATTTTTCCGGGTCGAGCGTGTCGATGGAGACATTGATGCGCCGTACGCCGCAATCGGCCAGCTCGCCGGCGAAACGTTCGAGCTGCGAGCCGTTGCTTGTCAGCGTCAGTTCTTCGAGCGCACCGGATCGGATGTGCCGGGAGAGCTGGCGGATCAGGTGCATGATGTTCCTGCGCACAAGCGGTTCGCCGCCCGTCAGTCGCAGACGGCGCACACCCTTCTCGATAAAGACCGAGCAGAGACGATCCAGCTCCTCAAGGCTCAGCAGGTCGCGCTTCGGCAGAAAGGTCATGTCCTCGGCCATGCAATAGACACAGCGGAAGTCGCAACGATCCGTCACTGAGACGCGCAGATAGTCGATCGCGCGGCCGAAGGGGTCGATCATGCTGCTTTGCGGCAGGTCGACGGGCTGTGTCTTCGAAGCTTGCATGTCCGCTTGCTGTTGTCCGAAATGGTCTTGTGAATGTGTTTCTTCTGTCGCGGTAATTCAAGCGCAAGCTAGCATTCGTCATGGGGAAAGAGCAATTGGGCCAGGTATGGCGGGCTTATGACCGGTTTTCCGGCGCGCGCGAGGCCTGTTGCATCGACCCGGTGCATGGTTCTGCGCGCTCACCATTCGGGGGCTGGAGCTTGGCTGGGAAGCGGATTGCGATGCATCATGGCCGGGCCCCGAGAGGTTTCAAACGGGGTTCGCATCCGGCTTCCCTCATGGTGAGCGCCGAACCTTGCCCTGCGCCGTTGCCGGCAGATCAGGCACGATGGAAACCGTCATGCGTCATGCTCCGTGGTTTGCCTGACATGAAAAATCATCTATGCGGGGCGGGAAAGGCGGTGAAGCATGAAGCCACCAAGGGAATTGCGCGTATCCAGCGACCGTTCAGACATGATCGTCTCCTTTCCGGAGCAGGAGCCGGTCGCTCTTTCCGCAGAGTTTTTGCGGGTGGTTTCTCCCTCCGCCGAGGTTCAGGGGCATTCGCCCGATCAGCGCATCACCGTGCCCGGGAAACGGCGTGTGACCATCGCCCGTGTCGAGCCGGTGGGAAATTACGCGGTGCGGATCGTTTTTTCGGACGGCCATCAAAGCGGCATCTATACCTGGGTCTATCTTCATGAGCTTGTCATGAAGAAGGACGAGAAGTGGCGGGCCTATCTCGATGAGTTGAAGGAGAAGGGACTGAGCCGTGGCGACTGATGGCCCCCAGCATATCATCGAAAGCGTGGAGGCGCTCGAAGCGCTTTACGGCATGCCGGGCGAAACCTCGCTGGTGAAGGTCACCGAGGGCATCATTCCAGAATATGCTGCGCTGATCGCGGCATCACCCTTTGTCGCGCTGGCGACGGTTGGGCCGGATGGCATCGATTGCTCGCCGCGGGGCGATCAACCGGGCTTCGTGAGGATTCACAACGAGCGCACCTTGATGATCCCGGATCGGCGCGGCAACAACCGGGTCGATTCGTTGCGCAACATCGTACGCGACGATCGGGTCGCTCTGCTGTTTCTCATTCCGGGGTCGGGAACCACGCTGCGGGTAAACGGGCGGGCGAAACTGTCGGTCGATCCGGCATTATGTGAAAGTTTCGCGGTGGAGGACAAGGCGCCACGCTCGGTGATCGTGATCGGCATCGAAGAGGTTTATTTCCAGTGCGCGCGCGCCATCGTACGCTCGCAGCTCTGGAACGGCGAGAGGCATGTGGATCCGTCGGAACTGCCCAGCCCCGGCGCCATTTTGCAGGCGACCAGCAGGGCGCGGATCGACGGGGCGGCCTATGACGAAGAGTGGCCGGAACGGGCGCGCAAGTCGCTCTGGTAGCAAGGTTGGTCCGGAGTAGCGCGTGTCTTCGCGGACGCACAAAGGATGAGCTGTCTCTTGATTTTACGCATTCATGCGGATGCCAGGCGATGTCACCTGACTGCAAAAAGCTCTAGCGGTGGACAAGGATATTCACCAGCTTGCCGAAGGGATCGCGTGTATAGAAGCGGCGGACACCCCAGGGTTCGTCCGCCGGTCCGTATTCGACAGGCAGGCCTGCCTGACGGACCCGGCCCAGCGTTTCCTCGAGGTCGTCCACCTCGATGGACAAATCCGGCACGGGCGTGCCGGAGCCGCCTTCAGTCGCGAAGCTGATCTGCACGGCCATGCGCTGATCCGAGCCGAATGTCGTTATCCAGCCGTGATCCATCTGGATATCGAGACCGAGCACGTCTGCGTAGAACCGGCGGGCGGCCTCGATGTCGCCCACCTGGAAATTGGAAACGATGCGCTTGACGGCCATGCCGGACCCTTTCCTGTCATCCCTCCCTTTTCAGGTTCGGGAGGAAGACCGTCAAGAGGCCGAGCATCGGCAGGAAGGCGCAGAGGCGATAGACAAACTCGATCCCCTTGTGATCGGCGATGATGCCAAGCACGGCCGCACCGAGCCCACCCAGGCCAAAGGCGAATCCGAAGAACATGCCAGCCACCATGCCCACGCGTCCGGGCAGCAGCTCCTGTGCAAAGACGACGATCTGCGGAAATGCAGAGGCCAGGATGAGGCCGATGATAACCGTCAGGATCGGCGTCCAGAACAGGTTTGCATAGGGGAGAGCCAGGGTGAAGGGCAACACGCCGAGGATCGAGAACCAGATCACCGTCTTGGAGCCGATGCGATCACCGATAATTCCGCCGAGCACGGTTCCGGCGGCGACCGAACCGAGAAACACGAAGAGCAGGATTTGCGATTGTTGCACCGAGACGCCGAACTTCTCGATCAGGAAGAAGGTGTAGTAGCTGGAGATGCCGGCCATGTAGATATGCTTGGCAAACACCAGGGAAATCAGGACGGCAATGGACAAGGCCACCCGGCCGCGCGGTAAGGTCAGTTCCCTGGAAGTCTTGCGGCGGGAGGCCGTGCGGGCGCTGTAGCGGCTGTACCATACGCCGACACGCCATAATATGATCATGCCGATGAGCGCGGCGAGCGAGAACCAGCCGACACTTCCCTGACCGCGCGGCACGACGATGAAAGCGGCCAGAAGCGGGCCGATGGCTGTGCCGGCATTGCCGCCGACCTGGAAAATCGCCTGGGCGAGCCCATAGCGACCGCCCGAGGCAAGGCGCGCCACGCGCGAGGATTCTGGATGGAAGATCGCCGATCCGAAGCCGATGAACATCGCGCCCACCACCAGAAACGGATAGTTGCTTGCAGTCGCCAGCAGAAGCAGGCCCACGAAGGTGGATCCCATTCCCACGGAGAGCGAATAGGGCATTGGCCGCTTGTCGGCGGCGAGCCCGATCGCCGGCTGGAGCAGGGAGGCTGTGACCTGAAACGCCATGGTCAGAAGGCCGATCTGCCAGAAGTCCAGCGCATAGTCGCGCTTGAGCATTGGGTAGATCGCGGCCAGCATGGACTGCATGATGTCGTTCAGCATGTGGCAGAAGCTGACGGCGAGAAGGACGGCGAAAGTCGTCTTCTCGGTCTGCATCGGTACCTGATTTGCTGTCGTATCGGTCACGGGACTGCTCCGTAAAAACGCGGTGCGGCAGGCTGCCGCGGCTGGGCGGGGTTATACTTGGGTTGCGTGTGACCTTCTTCAGTGATTTGGTCTAGTTTTTTTTCAAGTGGGCCAGACGATGAAAGAGCTAGCACAGGACGGCTCGATGCACTCCGTCAGAAAGCGTGTTGAACTGGATGAGCGCCGCCGTTCCTGGCTGGAGGAAGCGGATGGCGAAATCGTAGTCTGGCAAAGCTCGTATCCCGATGGGTTCCGCGTGGCAGTGCATCGCCACAGCCGCGCGCAACTCCTTTATGCCCGTTCGGGCGTGGTTCTGGTGCAGACAGCCATTGGCCACTGGATGGTGCCGGCGGGCCACGCCATCTGGATTCCGGCTGGTGTCGATCATGCCGTGGATATGCTGAGCGGCGTCCTGATGCACTCGGCTTATGTCTTGCCCGGCGCCATCGAAGGCCTGCCGGAAACGCTGCGGGTGGTTGCCATGACCAACCTCATGCGCAGCCTTCTGGCGGAAGCGGTGCCGCTTCCCTACGAGGCCCGGCCGACGGGGCGGGCAGGGCTCCTGCATGGCCTGATACTGCATGAAATCCCGAGGCTTTCGGAGATGCCGCTCGGTTTGCCGTTTCCGACCGACGAGCGCATGGCGCGTCTGTGCAGGAAATTTCTTGAAGCGCCGACGAGCCGCGTGACCATCAATGAATGGGCAGAGGCCCTGGGGATGAGCCGGCGCACCTTCACCCGGCGGTTTCAGCAGGAAACGGGCGTCAGCCTTTCTCTCTGGCGCCAGCAGGCAAGCCTCTTTGCGGCCTTGCCGCGTCTGAACGAGGGGCAGCCCGTCACCAATGTCGCGCTCGATCTGGGGTATGAAAGCGTCGCGGCCTTCACCACCATGTTCAAGCGCATGCTTGGAGCTTCGCCACGGGCCTATCTGCAGGCCGCCGACATCAGTCCTGCGCAAGGACCTCGCTGATCCGGCGCATCTGCTCGCCCATGGCCTCGCAGGCCTCGGGCGTCGATTGTGCCATGACGCGGTCGATCAGGCGCGTGTAAACCTCCAGCGCTTCCATAAGGCGTGCTTCTCCCTCCGGTGTAAGATGAAGCCGCAGGATGCGCTTGTCGGAGGCATCGGTCTCACGGTGGACGAGCCCCTGTGCTTCAAGTTGCGGCAGAAGCATCGTTATGTTGGAGCGCCCGACCAGAAGCCGCCGGGCGAGATCGTGCTGCGACTGGCCCGGATGACGATAGAGGTTCATCAACATGTCAAGCTGGGCAATCTTCAGGCCCAGCGGTTCAAGACCTTTCCCGAGCGCGCGCACGATGGCTTTTTCGGCGCGGGCAACGGCGATCCAGGTGCGGAAGCGCGGATTGTCCCAGGGCAGGTTTGAGGCAGGGTCTTGCTTCTTGTTCATGCTTGAACTAATTTTGTTCATCCTTGAACATTCTGGATTGCTGATTCTGGATAGCGGACATGGCCAAGCTCGGAATGCGTTTCATTAGAAGCTTTTTTGGCACAGTTGAACACATTGCGCCAATCCTTGGCGGACGGATTGCCTTTCGCCTGTTCTGCCGCACTCCGGATCCTGCACGTGTTTCGGAAAAGGAAAAACGGCTTCTCGCGCGCTCGCTTCCGTTCATGAAGGGAGCGCGCCGGCACGACCTGATCACGCATCATGGCCGCTTCACTGCTTTTGAATTCACCAACTGGGATGCGCGGCGCGATGGGCCGGCGGTGCTTGTCCTGCACGGCTGGCGTTCCCGAACGGAACATTTGCGCACCGTCATCGAGGCACTTTTGCAGCGCGGCTTCCGTGTTGTTGCGCTCGATCTGCCGGGAAGCGGGGTGTCTGCGGGGCGCACGCTCAATCTGGCCAGCGCCGTCGCTGCGGTGCGCGAAACGGCCGACTGGCTGGGACCGTTCGACGCGGCGGTGGGCCATTCCTTCGGCGGGGCCATAGCACTCAATGCGGCGGCCGGTTCCGTGCGTGGCGTCAGACCCGTCTTTTTCCGGCGTTTGGCGATGATCGGTTCGCCCAATGCGCTTCCCGATCTCTTTACGGCCTTCGGGCGCCATGTCGGCCTTGGCATGCGCTCGCAACATGCGCTCGAAGCCCGCGTCGAGGAAATCGCAGGACGTCCGCTGTCGAGCTTCGTTGCCGCGCATCAGCTGCGCGAGATGTCCATCTCCACGCTTATCGTGCATGCGCCGGACGACAAGGAAGTGCCTTTTGCCGATGCGCTGGCGATGGCGGGGGCGGGGGATCATGTCACCTTGGTTAAAGCCCCCGGGCTGGGGCACAGGCGCATTCTTGGCGATTCGGCTGTTGCAGCTCTGGTCGCCGGTTTTTGCGCAGATGGCAGCGCCGCACACGCTCAGCAGACCCCGGTTGCGGCTTAACCGGGTGTTTACCAAGCCCCGATTGCCTTGGTTAATCGCAACAATTTTACCAATCGGCTGGCGACTGACCGGTCGCTAGCTGTTATCCTTCAAAAATATTGCGGGTTGCAAATCTTCTGGAGATTCGCGCGAGCCCGCTCCGGGGGTGGTCCGGTTGCGGCCTTGCGCCGTCACTTCCGCGCATTCATCGAGTCAATTACCCGGACGGGGAGAGGAATGAGCTTCAGATTGTTCCATAAGGCGGGTTTTGCCTGCGCGACAGCAGCATTGCTTGCAGGGGGCGTTTCCGACGTTCGCGCGGAATATCTCTTCGATATGTTGTTTGGCGGTCGCGCCAACCGCGCGCGCGTGGAGCAGCAGCGTCCGCCGCAGCCGGCCCAGGAGCCGGTGCGCCGCAAACCCGTCTCCGTGCCCAAGGTGGCGGCGCCATCCTACTACAACTATCAGCCGCAGGGGCTGGTGCAGGTGGATTTCGCACGGCTTGCGGCTGCCATCGCCAAAGAGGCCGCACAGACAATGCCGGCGCCTGACGGGAAGGCCGAAGCTGCCGTCGACGCGAATGCCGGCCTCAACAACGAAGCGAAGACGGTTCCGCAGGCTGAGGCGGAAAAGAGCGCGTTCTCCGCTGCGCTGGCCGGGCTCGAAGGTTTCGACCTTTATACGGAGAAAGAGGTCGCAGAGGCGCTTGTCGCATATTATGAAGCGCATCCCGATTTCGTCTGGATCTCCGGCAATGCCATGAACGAGAGGGCCAGGAGCGCTTTGCGCGTGCTCGGCGAAGCCGAGAGCTACGGTCTGTCGGAAGCCGATTATCGTGTCCCGGTTCCGGTGCTTTCCGAGCCGGGAATGGATGAGGCTGCGCGTGCCAGGCAGCTCATCCGTTTCGAGATGACGCTTTCGGCGCGCGCGCTGCGTTACGCGCATGATGCCCATTCGGGGCGCGTCGATCCGAACAAGCTGTCTGGCTACCATGATTTTCCGGAAAAGCCGCTGAACCTCACCCAGAGCCTCGGGTTCATGGCCAACATGTCGGAGCCGGGTCGCTATCTGGAAGGGCAGCATCCACGCAATGACGAGTATCGCGCGTTACGCGCCGAGCTTGAAACGCTGCGCGCTGCCGCCGAAAAGGAGGTCGTCGTCGATCCGAAGACCTTTGTGCGGCCGGGTGGCACGCATCCGGAGTTCCCGAAACTCCTGAAGATCATCGAGCGCGACGGCAATGAGGCTTTCCTTGCCACCTATGGCGAACTCCTGAAGACGCATCAGGGCAGCGATGTCTACGCGCAGGAACTGGTGCCCGCCGTCAAGGCGGCGCAGGAGCGGCACAATCTGAAGCCGGACGGTGTCATCGGCCCACGTACGGTGAGCGCCATTGCGGGAGAATCCAAGGCTGCGCGCATCGACAAGGTGCTCTTCGCGCTGGAACGTCTGCGCTGGCATCCCTCCGATCTGGGCACCACTCATGTGATGATCAATGTGGCCGCTTATGAGGTGGACTACATCGAAGACGGCAAGCCGAAGCTTTCCATGCGGACGGTCGTCGGCTCGCGGTCCAATCAGACGAGTTTCTTCTACGACAAGCTGGAGACGGTGGAATTCAACCCCTATTGGGGCGTGCCGCGTTCCATCCTGGTGAACGAGATGCTGCCCAAGCTGATGCGCGATCCAAGCTATCTGGATCGCAACGGCTATGAGGTCGTGAACAATCGCGGGCAGAAGGTCTCCTCGACAGCGGTTTCCTGGGGCTCCTACGGGGGCAAGGTGCCGGTCAGCGTCCGCCAGAAGCCGGGACCGTCCAATTCGCTTGGCGAATTGAAAATCCTCTTCCCGAACAAGCATGCGATCTACATGCATGATACGCCGGCAAAAAGCCTGTTCAGCCGCGACACGCGTGCTTTCAGCCATGGCTGCGTGCGACTTGCCGATCCGCGGGCGATGGCTGCCGCCGTTCTTGGCACCTCGGTCGAGGATGTGGCCAGCAGCATCAACAGCGGCGACAGAAGCCGGCCGACGCGGCGCAAGATCGACCGGGATATTCCCGTTTATGTCGGATATTTCACAGCCTGGCCGGAGGCTGGTTCCAGCAAGGTCGCCTATCATGGCGATGTCTACGGACGCGACGAGCGGCTGAAGATCGCGCTGGACAAGATTTCGGACCTGCGGGGCCCAAGCAGCTGATCTTTTGCTGCTTCCCTCTGTTTGCGCACGGGCGGAGATTCAGAGCGAAACCGCCCGATCATTAAGAGCTTTGGTGGATCGCCTTGCCTGCGGGCGGGGCGATCCATATTCTTTTCGGCCTCAGCTTCGCCAGAAAGTCGGTACGAACAGGACGATCACGGCCAGGATTTCGAGGCGGCCAAGAAGCATGGTCGCGGAGAGAACCCATTTGGCGAAGTCGCTCATGGCGGTGAAGTTTCCGGCCGGGCCGACGATATCTCCAAGACCTGGGCCGACATTGGTCAGCGCCGTCAGCGAGGCTGTCACCGATGTCAGGAAGTCAATTCCCGTCACCGCAAGAAGCAGCGTCGATACGACCCAGGATGCCAGAAACGCGGTCAAAAACAGCACCACCGAGCGCTGCATTTCATCTTCCACCTGACGCTTTCCGTAACGCAGGGCCTGCACCGAATGGGGATGGATCAAAAGCTTCAGCCCGTTCAGGAGCATGCGTCCCAGAATAAGGAAGCGATAGGATTTGATGCCGCCGGCGGTGGAGCCGGAACAGCCGCCCAGAAAGGTCGCGAAGAAGGCGAGCGTGACCGCGAAGGGACCCCAAAGCGTATAATCCTCGCTCGCATATCCGGTTGTCGTGATGATTGAGGTGAAATTGAACGCCGTGGTGGCCAGTGCCTCATCGAAGGGCATGCCGGTGGTGATGCGGCGCTGTACGGCAAGCGCGACCACGATGGCGGCCACGTAGGCAAGAAAAAGGCGGATTTGCGGATCGCGCAGGGCATCGAGCCGACCGCGCACGAAGAAGAGCACGAGGATCGAGAAGGGCAGCGCCGCGAGCAGCATGAAGATCGTTCCGATCCAGAGCATAGGCAGGCCGGCCGCGGCGAAATATCCAAAGGAAGCGTCATGGGTGGAGAAACCACCCGTCGCGATGGTGGTCATCGCATGATTGACCGCGTCGAAATTGCTCATTCCGGCCGCCGCATAGGCAATGGCGCAAAGGGCGGTCAGGGTGCAGTAGATGCCGATGAGGGCAAACAGGAAGCTGATGAAGCGCTCGAAGGGCCTGTTTTCGATGTCCGAGGATTCGACCCGGAAAAAGGAAAAGCCGCCGACCTTCAGCAAGGGAAGCAGGAAAAGGCCGAGAGCCACCACGCCGATGCCGCCGATCCATTGCAACAGGGAACGCCACAGGAGAAGGCCCGGCGGCAACCCGTCGAGCCCGGTAATCACCGTGGAGCCCGTCGTGGTTATGGCCGAAACGGATTCGAAGACGGAGCCAGCGAGATCGAGTTTGAGCGAGGCGGTGTAGAAGGGCAGGGCACCCACGAGCCCAAGCGATGCCCACAGGATGACGACTACGAGAAATGTGGTCTGGGTTGACCCCATCGGCAGCGGCCCACGGGTCGCGGCAGCGATGGTCAGCGCTATGGCACCGGTCGCGACGGAACAGATGACGAAGACCTGCCAGTCCTTGTTGCCGTAATAAAGGTCGACGGCTGCGGGGAGCAGCATGGCGATTGCGACATAAACGGCAAAGATCGCGGCTGGATAGGCGGCGGTGCGGATTGTCGATGGTTGCACTGTGGCAGGCTCTCACAATTGACCGCACAGTGCCTACAGCAGAATCGCTCTGGAGGAAACCGTTTCGCGCAGTTGCCATCCGGCAAACACCGGCGGCCTTATAAGCCCGTGTAATTCGGCTTGCGCTTCTCCAGGAACGCCTGCATGCCCTCGTGCTTGTCGCGGGTCGCGAACAAAAGCTGCACCGCCTTGCGCTCCAGGGCAAGGGCTGTTTGCAGTGGGGCTTCGGGCCCTGCCAGGATCACTTCCTTGATCTGTGCGACGGCGATCGGGGGGAGGCGGGAGATTTTTCTCGCGAGCTCCATGGCCTTGTCCATCACGGCCTCGTCATCGGCGAGAAGGCTGACCAGCCCCATCGCGTAGGCCTCTTCGGCGTCGATCATCTCACCCGTCAGGCACAGGAGCATGGCGCGGAATTTCCCGACGGCACGGGTCAGCCGCTGCGTGCCGCCCGCGCCGGGCATGATGCCGACCTTCACCTCGGGCTGGCCGAGTTTCGCGCCGCGCCCGGCCACGATGATGTCGGCATGCATGGCAAGCTCGAGGCCGCCGCCGAGCGCAAAGCCGTTGACGGCGGCGATAACCGGCACTGGACAGTCCGAGACCGCCGACCAGAGCCGTTCGGTGTGGCGATGGTACATGGTCACGGCGTCGATCCGGGACATGTCCTGAATATCGGCGCCGGCCGCGAATGCTTCCTCATTGCCTGTCAGGATCACGCAGCGCAGCGCCTGGTCGTCCATGAAATCGCGGAAGATCGCCGCCATTTTCTGGCGCACTTCCAGATTGAGGGCGTTGCGGACTTCCGGGCGGTTGATGCGCACGAGCGCAATGGCCGGGTCCGGCCTTTCCAACAGGACGATGTCGTTCATTTCACGCGCTCCAGGACCATGGCGATGCCCTGGCCAACGCCGATGCACATGGTGCACAGGGCGCGGTCGGCCTTGCGTTCCAGCAACTCATGCGTGGCGGTCAGCGCAAGCCTGGCGCCCGACATGCCGAGCGGATGGCCGAGCGCGATTGCGCCGCCATTCGGATTGACGTGATCGGCATCATCGGGAAGGCCAAGATCGCGCAGGACAGCCAATCCCTGAGCGGCGAAGGCCTCGTTGAGTTCGATGACATCCATGTCTGTGACGCCGAGGCCAAGGCGGGCGAGCAGCTTCTTGCTTGCCGGCGCGGGGCCTATCCCCATGATGCGGGGCGGGACGCCGGCCGTTGCAGCTCCCGCGACGCGCACCAGCGGTGTCAGCCCATATTTCATGGCCGCTGCCTCAGAGGCGACGATCAGGGCTGCCGCCCCGTCGTTGACGCCGGAAGCGTTGCCCGCCGTGACGGACCCGCCCGCGCGGAAGGGCGTGGGAAGGCTGGCGAGCTTTTCCAGCGTCGTGCGGCGCGGATGCTCGTCGGCGCTCACCTCGACCGGATCGCCCTTGCGCTGCGGGATCGAAACCGGGACGATTTCGCGGGCGAACCTGCCGTTTTCCTGCGCCTTGAGGGCCTTTTCCTGGCTGCGCAGGGCGAATTTGTCCTGATCTTCACGCGAGACATTGAAGTCGGCGGCGACATTTTCGGCCGTTTCAGGCATGGAATCCACGCCGAATCCCTTTTTCATCAGAGGGTTGACGAAGCGCCATCCGATGGTGGTATCGAAAATCTCGGCCTGGCGGGAAAAGGCTGTCTCGGCCTTGCCCATGACAAAGGGGGCGCGTGACATGGATTCCACGCCACCTGCGATGACGAGCTCGGCCTCGCCGGCGCGAATGGCGCGTGCCGCCATGGCAACGGCATCGAGACCGGATCCGCACAGGCGGTTCACCGTTGTGCCTGAAACCTCTTCCGGCAGGCCCGCCAGAAGGGAGGCCATGCGCGCGACGTTGCGGCAATCCTCGCCGGCCTGATTGGCCGCGCCGAGGATCACGTCGTCAACGGCGGCCCAGTCCACCTGCGTGTGCCGCTCCATCAGGGCGCGCAGGGGAACGGTCGCAAGGTCATCGGGCCGTACGGAAGCGAGCGCGCCGCCATAGCGGCCGATCGGAGTGCGTACACCGGAACAGATATAGGCTTCCCGCATGGATCAGAACCTCACAGGGGGCATTTCGGATTGAATTCGGGTTTGCGCTTTTCGCGGAGCGAGGCGAGACCTTCGCGTACGTCCGGGCCATTGAAACCCATGAATTCGAGCGCCAATGAGGTGTCGAATGTCGGGCCGGCCATGCGCAGCCAGTTATTGAGCGCATATTTGGTCCATCGCAGCGCGGTGGGGGACCCCGCAGCAAGCTTGCGGGCCACTTCAAGCGCCTTGTCGTGAAGGTCCTCGGGTTCAGTGCACAGCGAGACGAGACCGATGCGCTCCGCTTCCTCGCCGCTGACCGGTTCGCACAGCATCAGATAGTATTTCGACTTGGCGAGCCCGCACAGAAGCGGCCAGACGATCGCCGCGTGATCGCCGGCCGCGACACCGAGCCGGGTGTGACCGTCGATGATGCGGGCCGTGCGCGAGGCGATCGAAATATCCGCCAGAAGTCCGGCCACGAGGCCCGCGCCGACGGCCGGCCCCTCCATCGCCGAAACCAGCGGCTTGGAACAGTTGACGAGATTGTAGACCAGGTCGCGCGCCTCTTTCCACACGCGGGTGAGCGTCTCGAAATCCTCGCTCATCTCCTTGACGAGATCGAGATCACCGCCGGCGGAAAAGGCATTGCCCGCGCCGCGGATGATGGCCGCACTGACATTGGGGTCGCTGTCGATATCACGCCAGACCTCGACCAGTTCGCCATGCATGATCCGGTCGGCGGAGTTCAGGCGGCCTGGATTTTCCATGGTCACACGCAGGATGCGTTCGGCCGGCCAATCGAATTTCAGGCGCTGATATTTTGCATAGCGGTCGGTCATATCTTCTTCTCCCGGTCCTTCCAGTAGGGCTCGCGCAGGATGTTCTTCTGAATTTTGCCGATGGGCGTCTTGGGAAATTCGGTGACGAATTTCACGATGCGAGGGCGCTTGAAGCGGGCCAGCCGCTGGGCGCAATGTTCCACAAGCTCGTCTTCCGAAATGGCCGCTATTGCCTTCAACTGCACATAGGCGGCCGGAACCTCACCCCATTTGTCGTCGGGGATGCCAAAGACCGCGCATTCGGCAACGGCTTCATGTTCGTAGATCGCATTCTCGATCTCTTTCGGATAGACGTTTTCGCCACCCGAGATGATCATGTCCTTGGAGCGGTCGACAAGCGTGATGAAGCCATCCTCGTCGATGGTGCCGACATCGCCTGTATGCGCCCAGCCATGCTTCCAGAAAGCGGCGGTCTGCTCGGGTTCGTTGTAATATTCGAGCATCACGTTTTCGCCACGCGAGACGATTTCGCCGATCTCGCCGACAGCGACGGGGCGGCCCTCGCGGTCGATCACGGCAACATCCACATTGTAGGCCTGTCGGCCGATGGAGCCGAGCTTCTCAGGCAGGTACCAATGGCGCAACGAGGTCAAAACGCCCATCTCGGACTGGCCGTAGATCTGCGTCATCCTGACATCCGGCAGGCGTTTCAGCATTTCCACCTGCACCCAGTCGGGCATCGGTGCGCCGGCGAAGGAAAGCTTGCGCCAGGCGGCGAAATTCTTCGCGTCGAAATTGGGCGCGCTGACCACCATGGAGACCTGCGTCGGCACCATGAAGGCGGCCGTCATGCCGGTTTCCTTCGCCATCGCGGCGAAATCGTCCACGTTCCATTTGCTCAGGAAGGTGGAGGTGGCGCCGGCCAGAATGGCGGGCTGGAACATGATGTTCAGCGCCGCGACATGGAACAACGGGGTCACGATGCCGACCACGTCCCGCTCGTCGATCGCCTCCTCGACCATCACCGTGTGGGCGGTGATCATACGGTTGCGGTGGCTTGTCAGAACGCCCTTGGGGCGTCCTGTCGTGCCGCCCGTATAGGTCATGCAGAAAGGATCGTCCTCGTCGATCCCGATCTCCGGGTAGTCGCCCGAGGCTTTCGCGAAAAAAGCGCGAAATGCGTCGTCTTCGCCTCCAATGCAGATGGCTTCGCGCAGTTTTGGCAGTTGATCGCGCACGGCGTCGACCTTCGGCGCGAACATCTCTTCATAGAAGAGGAGCTCGATGTCGGCCTTGTTCAGCACATAGGCCAGCTCCTCGGGCGCATAGAGCACGGATACATTGACGATCACCGCGCCGGATCGCGCCACCCCGAAAAATGCGATGCCATATTCGGTGCGATTGCGGCTGATGATGCCGACCTTGGCGCCCTTGGCGATACCATATCCGATGAGCGCATTGGCAAGCTGGTTCGCCTGGCGGTCCAGTTCGCGATAGCTCAGCGATGTGCCCTGCCAAAGAATAGCCGGCTTCTGCGGGAAGCGTTCCGCAGAGCGGCGCAGCATATCCCCCGTAAGCATCGCCATGTCCTCCCTGAATAAACTTTCGTTCCAGCCCCTTCTATGCGGCAGACCCGGGGCGGAAGCATGAATTTCCAATCATTCGGCCTGTGCAAGTTGCGGGTGACTTTCCGGGAAAAACCGGCATACTGCAAACGTATTTTGCGGAAAGGGTTTCCGCTGTGCAGAAAGTTTGGTGGAGGAAATGAGCGACAAGGATCGGCAATTCGTGGAAGCGCTGGCGCGGGGGCTTGCCGTGCTGGAATCGCTTTCCCGCGCGCAGCAGCCGCTGACCAATGGTGACCTTGCGAAGATGACGGGGCTGGCGCCGTCGACCGTCAGCCGCCTGACCCACACATTGACCATGATGGGCTATGTGCGCCTCAGCCGCTCGAACAGGGCATACGAGCTGACGCCCAAAAATCTCACCCTCGGCTATCCCGTCCTTGCCGGCATGCCGCTTCTGGAACAGGCGCGGCCGCATCTGGAGCAATTGAGCCGCACCACCGGGGAAACGGCGGCGCTGGCGATCCGCGACAAGCTGCACATCACCTTCGTGGCGGTGATCGAGGGAGCCAATCTTGTTGCGGTCAGGCTGGCCACCGGCGGGCGGTTGCGTATTCCGGTGTCGGCGGCGGGCATCGCATTGGTGGCAGCACTTCCCGATGCGGAACGCCGCCTCCTGGCAACACGCGTGCGCGCCGAGATGACGCGCACGGGGCAGAACCCGGAAGCTTTCACCGAGGCTTTGGCCGACTGTCGCCGCGATGGCGTGGCGATCGTGCGCAACCTCTGGAATCCCGGCATCGGCGGTGTGTCGGTGCCCGTCTACAATCAGGGCGAATATGCCGCCCTGACCATTCCCGTGGCGACGGGGTCGATCTCGGAACACACGATGCGCACGACGCTTGCCGATGCGCTGAAGGAGGTCGCAGAAATCCTGGGGCCGGCGCTTCCGGTCTGAACTCAGGCCTGACGCGCCGACAGGCCCAGCATCGCGCGGCGGCGGAGCCACTGGCTGGGGCGATAGCGGTCGTCGCCGGTCAGCGCCTGCACGGCGGTCAGGATCTGATGGACGATGGCGGGACCCATGGCGTCGGCCAGTTCCAGCGGGCCTTTCGGATAGTTGAGGCCGAGCCGCATGGCGAGGTCGATGTCTTCAACCGACGCGAGGCCGGTCTGGGCCATTTCGCAGCCGAGATTGGCGACCATCGCCGCGACACGCTGGCCGATGAAGCCCGGAGAATCGGCGATTGCGGTAACGGCACGCGCCTCCTGAAAAATCGCAATAACGCTTTCAAGCACCCCGCGCTCAGCACCGGGTGCCGTCATCAACGTAACGCGCTTTGCAGTGTCCGAAATCATGTCGATGCAGACGAGGCGGCGATGATCGAGGCCATTGCGCGCCGCGTAGGCGGATGCATCCTCGCCGAGAGGGGCGGCCAGAATGGGAGCCGCGCCGTCATCGGAGGCAAGAACCTGCACAGCGCATTCGGCAAGGAGCATGTCGAGACCGCGCCTTTCACCGTGGATGAAAACAGCGGAAGCAGGGCTTGCGGCGGTTCTGGTGTCGGCGGAAGGCTTTTCGGCACCTTCGGCATAGGAATAAAAGCCACGTCCAGTCTTACGCCCGAGCTGACCCGTCTCAAGCTTATAGCGGTGCATGGGGGTGGAACGCAGGCGCGGATCGTCGAAGAAGCTCTCGTAGATGAAACGCGTGACGGGGAAGTTCACATCCACGCCGGTCAGGTCCATCAGTTCGAAAGGCCCCATGCGGAAGCCATAGCAATCGCGCATGACCGCATCGATTTCCGCGGGGGAGGCGACGTTCTCATGGGCGAGCGCGAGCGCTTCCGTGTTGATGGCGCGCCCGCCGAAATTGACGAGGAAGCCTGGCGTGTCCTTGACGAGCACCGGCGTGCGCCCGAGACGCCCTGCCAGGACGAAGAGCGCTTGCGCGACGGCATCGGTGGTGTCGGGGCCGCGAATGATCTCGACCAGCTTCATCACGGGTACGGGGTTGAAGAAATGAAGACCGGCAACGCGGTCCTTTCGTTGCAACCCGGCAGCAATGGCGCCGATGGGAAGCGATGATGTGTTGGAGGCGAGGATGGCATCCGGTGCGACGAGCTTTTCCAGTTCGCTGAAAAGTTCCGTCTTGACGGTCAGGTCTTCAACGATGGCTTCGATGACGATGGCGCAGGGGGCGATATCGGAAAGGTTCGAGGCCGGTCGCAGCCGCTTTGCGGCGGCGTCCGCGTCTTCAGCGGCCATCTTGCCCTCGGCTGCGCGTTTCGACAGACGCGCGGCAATGCTCTCGCAGGCTTTGGCGGCAGCACCGGGGCGAGTGTCGTAGACGACCACGTTGATGCCGCCTGTTGCTGCGACCTGGGCGATGCCTGTTCCCATGGCGCCGGCGCCGATCACGCCGAGCGACAGTTGCGGCGCATTCATGTCCATCATGCCGGATAATCCTTCTGCGAAATCCAGAGCAGTCCATCGTTCCAGGGAAGCGCTGTTCTGCCCCATCTCCTTGTTTTTCCGTATTTATGCGGGCGCCGGTGAACCTGCGTGGCTGTAAAGAGCTCTAAAGGAGAGCGCGAACCAGGCCGCCGTCGACGGTGATGTTCTGGCCGGTCATGTAGCCGGCGTGGCGCGAGCACAGGAACGCGCAGACCGGGCCGAAATCATCGGCTTCACCCAGGCGCTTCATGGGAACGCTGTCGGCCATGCGGGCCTTGGCCGCTTCGGGTGTGATGTTCTCGCGGGCGGCCTGCGCGTCATAGACGCGCTTGAGCGCGCCGGTGTCCATCAGGCCGGGGAGAAGATTGTTGACCGTGATGCCCTCGGCGGCCACTTCACGGGCAAGGCTTGCCATGGCTCCCGTCAGGCCGGCGCGCACGCCGGTTGCAAGCCCCATGTTCGGATAGGGCTCCCGCACGGTGAAGGACGTTACGTTGACGATGCGGCCGAAACGCGCCTCGCGCATTCCCGGCAGGACGAGCCGAACCATGTCGATGGCCGAGAGCATGTTGCTTTCAAGCGCCTTCAGCCAGACGTCGTGACCGTGGGTTTCAAGGGGACCGGGGGGCGGTCCGCCTGCATTGGTGACGAGGATGGAGATCGGGCCGGTGCGTGCGCGAGCCTCTTCCACGATGCGGGCACGGCCCTGCGGATCGGAAACGTCGCCCGCCACCGACACCGCGCCATGGCCGATGGAAGTGGCGGCAGCTTCGGCCTTCTTCTGATCGCGCCCGTTGACCACCACGCGCGCACCTGCTTCGGCAAGTGCCTTGGCGCAGGAGAAGCCGAGCCCCTGGGAGCTGCCGAGAACGAGGGCGTTGAGACCGGAAATACCGAGATCCATGGGGCGTTTCCTTTCAGAGTAAGGATGGCAGGAAAAGGATGATGTCGGGGAACAGCGCCAGCAACCCGATCACCAGGATGAATATGCCGATGAAGGGCAGGACCGAACGGAAGATCGACTGCAACGGCACGTCTTCGGTGACGCCGTGCAGCGCAAACAGCGTGTAGCCGAACGGCGGGGTGATGCCGCCGATGGACATGTTGATGAGAAAGATCGTCCAGAACCAGATCGGATCGAAGCCCATCGCCAGCACGATGGGACCGTAGAGGGGAACGAGCATGATCATCAGCGCAATCTGGTCGATGAACATGCACAGCACGAAGGGCAGGACCTGCAACAGGATGAACATGACCGCAGGGTGCAGGTCGAGCGCGGTGACCGCGGCAACCAGCTTGAAGGTGGATCCGGTCATGTTCAGGACCTGGCTGAAGGAGACCGACGACACCATGATGATGGTGATTACCGTGGTGATGCCTGCCGTCGAGCGCACGCATTCGACGAGCTTGCCCCAGGTGAGGTTTCCGAAGATCGCGCAGATGATCGCAGCCGTCACGCAGCCCACGGCGGCGGCCTCGGTCGGTGTGGCGATGCCGGCCAGGATGAAGCCGAGGATGGATGCGATGATGAGCAGGAAGGGAAGCGCGCGGGTCACAAGGGCAAGCCGTTCGCGTGCGGGCAGTCCGCTTTGCGCGCTGACGGGGGCAAGGGCGGGATTGATGCGCCCGCGGATGACCACATAAACGAAGAAGGCGAGAGCCAGAAGGATGCCGGGCAGAATGCCGGCAATCAGAAGGGCCGCGATCGAGACCTTCGACAGGATGCCGAGCACAACCGCCATTACGCTGGGCGGTATGATCGGGGCAAGGCTGGCTCCGGCCAGCAGAGCGCCGATGGACAGGTTGCGGTCATAGCCGCGCGAGCGCATCTCCGGAAGCAGGGATGAGCCCATCATGGCCGCCACCGCCATCGCGGAGCCCGAGAGCGCACCGAAGATGGTCGAAAGAACGATGGCGACGGCATAAAGGCGTGCTCGGATGTTGCCGATCAGGGCATCGACGGCATTGAACAGGATGTTGACGGAGCCTGAACGGAACAGGATTTCGCCAAGCAGAATGAAGAGCGGAATGGCGGCAAGCGAGAAGCTGGTGCCCGTGTCGAACATCGAATTGATGATCAGGAGCACGCCATTGAAGCTTCCCGAAATCAGATAGAGCGCCGCGATGTTCAGGACCAGGAACGACAGGAAGATCGGCAGGCCCGTCGCAAACAAGACCAGAAGCATGACGAAGACGCCGCTGAGAAGGATCCACCAGTCCATGAAAGAGGTCCGTCGATAGGGTTATCGGGCCGGCGACCGGAAGGTCGCCGCGAGATGGCGCAGGAAATACAGCGCCATGCTGGCGAGGCTGTAGGCGATGATACCGGTCACCACCCATTTGGGGATGGGGGTGACGGCGATCATCTTGACGCCGCGTGTCACCTGGCGGGCGGCTTCCACAATGCCGTACCAGGCGCAAAGGCCGCAGGCGGCCATGCCGAGAAAAAGCACGAAGCGGTTGAGCCACAAGGCGGCGCGCGGCGGGGCCTTCTCGGCGATGAAGGTCATGCGCGCATGGCCGGTGTTGCGGGTCAGCATAGGGGCTGCGAGGAAGGTGATCATCGCAAAGCTGACGGCTGCGGTGTCGGGTGCCCAGTCGCTCGGCGCCTGCAGCGCATAGCGGCCAAAAACCTCCCAGGCTGTCACAAGGGTGAGATAGGCCACCGCGACGGTGGCCCCCCAGAAGCTCGCATTTGTCAGCCCGTCGTGCAGGCGCAACAACCAGCGCATGGCAGATGGCCTTTCCTACTCAGCCGTCAGGTTCTTTTCGAGGGCCAGCTTGTGGAAAGCCTTGCCATCGTCGCCGGCCTTGTCTTCGACCTGCTTCCACACACCTGCGGCAAAGATGCCGTCGACCTTGCCGGCCACGTCGGGGCCGAATTCGGTGATGGCGAGGCCGGCATCCTGCATGGCCTTGTCTTCCTTCGCCCAAAGACCCTCGAAGTGCTTGCGCCCCTCGACCTCGAGCTCCTTGGCGATGTCGGTTACCATTGTCTGCTGCTCGGCCGACAGTCCATTCCATGTGTCCAGGTTCATGAACAGCGACAGGTTGGTGATGCCGAAGGTGGGACGGGTCATGTACCCCGCAACCTCGTACCATTTGTAATCCATCGCGCCAAAGACGGGCCAGGCTGCACCATCCACCACACCGCGTTCGAGCGCGGAATAGATTTCGCTTGCCGGCAAGGTGACTACCGAACCGCCCAGCTCATTGACGAGGTCGTGATAGGTGCCCGAGGCACGAATCTTGCGCCCCTTGAGAGCGCCGTCTTCCGCGATGGGGTTCTTGAGCAGGATATGATAGCCGGAAGCGGCGGAGAAGACGCCGATGAGCTTCAGATTACGCTTCTGGTAGTGGGCGTCGATCAGGTCGTAGATGCCACTTTCGCGGCGTGCCTGCGGATCGTCCTTCACCGCGTCCATGCCGAAGGCCATGGTGGTCTCGCCCAGATGATAGGCGCCGTGCGTGAAGAGCATGTTGAAGAGGCCCGCCGAAACCGGCTGCAACTGCTCGAAGGGCGGCACTGTCTCGGGGCCGCGCATTTCCACGCTGAGCTCGCCGCCGGATTTCTCCGTCAACCGCTTGGCGAATTCCTGCGCGAAAACCGGCACGGCATTGTAGCTCTCGTCCCAGCTCGAAAGCATGGTCAGGGTCTCGGCGCGGGCCGGAACGGCTGCGGCGAGTGCCATCGCCACGGCAGCAAGAATCGAAACACGTTTCATGTGATTGACCTCCCAATCATCTGAGGATTGCTGGACGATCCGGGACGAGCCCTCCCGGCCGGTATCGCCATGCCATGCAGCAAAGCAGCGCGGCGAAACAAGTGTCAAGCAAAGTTACGGAATTTCTTTCCGCAGTGCAGAAATAGAAGCCGGCGTCGTTTCATTCTCACGTCCAAATGTGGATGGACCCGGACTCTGCGAAAATTGTACGATTCTGGCGCGACAAGCCTGGCACTTTCCTGTCGGTATGCCGTGGTCATTATTCTGCTGTGCGGAAAATACTGGCGGGTTTGTCACAATCCGTTTGGTTTGCCCTGCGTCAACTCCTAGTGTCGTTTTGGCGGTGGGAGAGACCGCAGCAGGCTCTGGGAGGAAACATGTTGAAGAATGGAGTGCGCCTTGCGGCGCTGGCGTTCACCGTTGCCGGTTTCTTGGCTCCGGCGGCCGCTGAAGATACGATCCGCATCGGTTTGATCACCACGCTTTCGGGGCCTCCCGGTTATCTGGGGGAGGATATGCGCGACGGTTTCAAGCTGGCCATGGACGAGGAGGGCGGCAAGCTCGGCGGCGCGCCGGTGGAGCTTCTGGTCGAGGACGATGGGTTGAATCCCGGAAACGCCAAGCAAATCGCCGAACGCATGGTGCGGCGCGACAATGCCGCCATTCTGACGGGTGTGATCTTTTCGAATGTGCAGCCGATTGTGGCGCCTATCGCCCTCAACAATGGCCGCTTCTATGTGGCTTCCAATGCCGGGCCGTCGCCGATGGCGGGTGCGGGCTGTCATGAAAACTATTTCGTCAGTTCGTGGCAGAACGATGCCATGCATGAGACGGCGGGTATCGCGGCCAACAATGCCGGCTACAAAAAGGCCGTCGTCATGGTGCCCAATTATCAGGCGGGCAAGGATGCGGTTGCCGGTTTCAAACGTTTCTTCAAGGGCGAAATCGTCGAAGAACTCTATACCCAGCTGAACCAGACGGATTACGCGGCGGAGATCGCGCGCATCCGCTCCGACAAGCCGGACGTGGTGTTCTATTTCCTGCCCGGTGGTCTCAGCATCAATTTCCTGAAACAGTACGGCCAGGCGGGTCTGATGGGGGAAATACCCATCATCGCACCGATGGTTTCCATGGAAGCGCGCATTCTGGCGGGCGTCGGCGAGGCGGCGGAAGGCATCCGGGCCACGGCGCATTGGAATGCCGACCTCGACAATGCGGCCAACAAGGCCTTTGTGGCTGCCTATCGCGACGCCTACAAGCGCGAGCCCACGCCCTGGGCGGCGCAGGGATATGATGCCGCCCGTCTTATCGCCAGCGCTTTGAAGGAAACCGGCGGCAAGGTGCTCGACGATGCGGACGGCTTCCGCGCGGCACTGCGCAAGGCCGATTTCGCGGCGGTGCGCGGCGAATTCAAATTCGCGGCCAATCAGCATCCGGTGCAGAACTGGTACTTGCTGGAAGCGCGCAAGGGCGATGACGGAAAGCTCGCGCTCGTCACGACGCAAACCATCGTCAAGGAACACGGCGATGTCTACGGGGCGGAGTGCAAGCTGAACTGATGCGGATCGTTCGGTCGTTTCTTGGAAACGCCGTTTCGCACTCGGACGTCCGGTAATTCTGCCCGAGGGCAGGATGCTCATGGACGGGATGGCGCAGCACAAGCCATCCCGTTCCCAGGCGGGGAAATATAGTCGCATCATGCTGCTTTTCATCGAACAGATTTTAAACGGGCTGCAGCTCGGCGTGTTCCTGTTCCTGGTTTCGGCCGGGCTCACGCTGATCTTCGGCATCATGGGCGTGATCAATCTGGCGCATGGCTCGCTCTACATGATCGGCGCCTATACCTGCGCCACTGTTTCGGTGGCGTCAGGGTCCTACTGGCTGGGCTTTCTGGCGGCGGGCCTGGCAGCCGCCCTTGCAGGCGCATTGATGGAGATGATCCTCATGCGCCGGCTCTATCATAGGGACCATCTCGATCAGGTTCTGGTGACGTTCGGGCTGATCCTGTTCGTCAACGAGGCGGTGACGATGATCTGGGGCCGCACACCGCTGTTCATGGATCTTCCACAATCGCTTTCCGGATCGGTGGAAATCGTGCCGGGCGCCCCTTATCCGGTTTATCGGCTGGGTGTGATCCTGGCGGGGCTTGCCGGCGCGGTGGGGCTCTGGTTCCTCATATCGAAGACGCGCATTGGCATGCTGATCCGCGCGGGGTCGACAAATCGCGAAATGGTTTCAGCGCTGGGTGTCGATATCGACCGGCTCTATACGCTTCTGTTTGCCGCGGGCGCCGTTCTGGCCGGGCTTGCCGGCGCCTTTGCGGGGCCGCTCGTTTCCGTGCAGGTGGGCATGGGAGAATCGATCCTCATCCTTGCATTCGTGGTGGTTGTGATCGGCGGCATCGGCTCCGTGCGGGGGG